>OHAD01000396.1_pt1 | contig 52618 bp, 43 predicted proteins | sample 1577011 | NCBI WGS metagenome assembly OHAD01 (sample SAMEA3541510, study PRJEB24748) | human gut metagenome | biome: human gut; feature: human-associated habitat; material: faeces | place: China | collected 2012 | reverse complement strand
CGCCCTACGTGGACTTTCACCACAGACTGACGGCATGCCCGTCATACATAAAAAATAGCGAGGCAGCCGAAGCCGTCTCGCTAAAAAGTCCAACTTTTTGGGGTAGGTTCAATCTGACTAGAATGCGTAGCCCCTATTTGTTGTTAAAGGCTCTTATTTAAGAGCAGCAAGTAATTTCTTAGTGTATTCCCAAACTCTTTCAACAGAAGAGATATACATGTGTTCCTTAGGTGTGTGGGCATCGAATATACTTGGTCCGAAACTGATCATATCGGCATCTGGCAAGATTCCCTTTAGTAGTCCACACTCTAGGCCTGCATGGATAGATGTGATGTTAGGTTCCTTTCCATACATTTCTATGTAGATTTTCTCAGAGATATCTCTAAGTGGAGATACTGCTTCGTACTGCCATGCTGGGTATTCAGAGTATTCTCTAGCAACTGCACCCATCCTGTTGGCTATAATAGTTACCCTGTTTAGGATTTCCCTTAGTGAGCTAGATGATGCAGAACGTACTGAAGTAGTAAGTACTAGTTTTCCATCATTTTCTAGAATAACAGCATTGTTTAGAGATGTCTGAACTAGGCCTTCTATATCCTTGCTCATGTACTGAACTCCATCTGGTAGGGCCATTAGCATGTCGATTACTGAATCGCTAAGGTCCTTAGTGTATACCTGGTCAGCTGCGGCTTCTGTGATTACTATTGCTAGGCCTGGTTCTTCAACCCTGTATTCTTCCTTTAGGTCAGCTATTAGGGCATCTAGGCTATCTTTTAGTGAGTCAAACTTGTCTGTAGCAAATACTACTTCTGCATTTCCTGGAACTGCATTGTGCTTGATACCACCCACAAATGATGCAAGTCTAACATCAGCCTTTACTAGGTACATTAGTCTAGCAGCTAGCTTGATGGCATTGGCTCTCTGTCTGTCTATTTCAGCACCAGAGTGGCCACCCTTTAGGCCAGAGATTACTAGCTTGTAGGCCTTACTTGAGTTTGCTTCTCTAGTTATGTCAAAGCTAAGGTCTATATTTGATCCACCTGAGCAACTTACCAAGAAGTCGCCTTCAACTTCTGTGTCTAGATTTAGTAAACGTGTTCCTGTCAAGTGGTCAGCCTTAAGGGCCATAGCACCATCCATACCAGTTTCTTCGTTTGTAGTTACCAATAGCTCTAGTGGAGGATGAGGGATATCATCTGCATCTAATATAGCTAGACCATAGGCTACTGCTATTGCATCGTCACCGCCTAGAGTAGTGTTGTTAGCTCTGATTACATCACCTTCAACTATCATTTCGATAGGATCAGTGTCAAAGTTGTGGTTAGAATCATCAGTCTTCACACAGACCATGTCCATATGTCCCTGGATGATTACTGGCTCAGATTTTTCGTAACCTGGAGTACCAGGTTTCTTTATAATTACGTTAAGGATTTCGTCCTGATAAACTTCTAGATTTCTATCCTTGGCGAATTGTACCAAAAAATCACTCACTTCTTGTTCGTTTCCAGAACTTCTAGGGTGCTGGTTGATTTCGTAAAACCATCTAAAGACTTCCTTTGGTTCTATATTGCTTAAGTTATTCATGAATTAAACCTCCTAAATTGTTTATATTTTTATAAACTTTCCTGTAATTATAATAACGCATTTATTAAAATTTATCAAGAATTATCAGCATAATGAAAGGGATAATATTAATTAATTCAATACAAAGAGAATGTATTTCAATTTGTTAAAAATTGAAATGGAGGATATAGGGGGTGATATTTTGTGGGTATAAATAAAAACAAATATGGAAAAATAGTGTAAAATATAGTATGGTGTATATATTGAAAGAATAGGAAAGGAGATATTGGCTATAATTTTATTATTTAGGCCAATAATTCATATATGAATTATACAGAAGCATTAGAATTTATACATGGAGTGGAAAAGTTTGGTATGATACTGGGGCTGGACTCTATCAGAGAGCTTTTAAATAGGCTGGATAGGCCTCAGGATGGGTTGAAATTTATCCATATAGCAGGAACAAATGGCAAGGGGTCTACGGCCAGCTTTGTGACAAATATCTTGATGGAGGCAGGTTATGACGTTGGCCTATACACATCGCCATTTTTGGAGGTATTTAATGAGAGGATTAGGTTGAATGGTCATAATATAGATGACCAAGATCTAGCAGATAGCGTAGCCCTGGTAAAGGACGCTTGTCAGCAGATGGTGGTAGAGGGATTACACCACCCTACTGAATTTGAGTTGGTTACAGCTACAGCCTTCGTATACTTTATCAGTAAGAAGGTAGACTATGTAGTCTTGGAAGTGGGTCTAGGTGGCAGGTATGATGCTACCAATGTAATCGACAAATCCCTAGTCAGTGCTATTGCATCTATCAGCCTAGATCATACCAAGGTTTTGGGTGATACTGTAGACAAGGTTGCCTACGAAAAGGCAGGAATAATCAAGAATAATGGTCAGGTCATCATGTATGAGCAGGGTCATGAAGCGACTGATGTAGTCAAAAGGGTATGTCAAGAACAAGGGGCAGACCTAATTATATCAAGGAATTCTAGTATAGAGATCAAAAAGTCAAATCTAAATAACCAGGTATTTGATGGTCTAGACTATTTAGGGAATAAGTATGAGGATTTGAAAATTAGGATGATAGGCAGGCACCAGACAAAAAATGCCCTTCTAGCCTTAAATATAGCAGTCTATTTGGTGGAGAACAAGTTAGCTGATATAAGTAGGGATGCTATATATTCTGGTCTACTAAAGTCTAGGTGGCCGGGTAGGATGGAAATTTTAAGAGAAAGTCCACTATTTATGATAGACGGTGCCCACAATCTTGAAGGGGCCCAGTCTCTGGCTGGAGAGTTAGATAGGCTTCTAGGAGAGGAATGGGACAAGACACTGGTTCTAGGACTATTAGCTGACAAGGATGTAGATGGGATAGTCAAGATCTTAGTACCCAGGTTTGATAGGGTGATAGTAACCCTGCCTAATAATCCAAGGGCCATGGCCGTAGAAGAACTGGCCTATAGGGTAGGGATGTACTGTCAGGATATTATATGTATAGAAGATATAAGACAGGCTGTAGACTACTCATTTGAACTTGTAGAAAAAATAAGCAAGGAAGAAAAGGCCAGAGTGCACGAAGCTGAAAAAAGATCTAAGAAATCCAAGTCCAGACAAAGGAAAAATACCATTGAAAGGCCCAAGAAAAAGGCCATTATTGGGGCTGGATCCCTATTTCTGGTTGGAGATATAAGGAGCCATGTTAATAAGGCTACTTTAGGACAGTAATAAGGGCAAACAAGTAAGGTATAAGATATTAAAAAAATTTAAAAAATCTATTGACTATGACATAAGGTAATAGTTTATACTCTTCATTGTCAGGAGGTGCGAGAATGTATTTGATTAAGAAAGTTAGTGAAATTAGTGGTGTATCGGTGCGCACTTTACATCATTATGACAAGATTGGCTTGCTGTCTCCACAAAAGAACGAAAATGGATACAGGTACTACTCTGAAGAGGATATATCTTCTTTACAAATGATATTGTTCTATAAGTATTTGGGGTTTTCTCTAGGACAGATAAAGAAATTGATAAGGCAAGAGGATAAGGAAATACTATATCATCTAAGAAAGCAACTAACTTTAATGCAAGATGAAAAGCAAAGGCTCCTGACACTAATAGAAACATTGGAAAAGACCATTGAGTCTCAGGAAAGGAGTGTTACCATGTCAGTTAAAGAAAAATTCAAGGGATTTACATACCAGGATAATGAAAAGTATAAACAGGTAGCTGTGGATACATATGGAAAAGAAGTTATTGAGCAGGCTATCGAAAAGCAAAAAGGAAAAGAAAAAGAAATTGCCGATGGTTTTAATGAAATATTTTTTGCCTTTTCAGAAAACCTATCAAACAGACTAAGTCCTACATCCAAAGAAAATATAGGTTTGGCAGAAAAACTGCATAAACATCTTTGCGAATATGCTTTTGATTGCAAGATAGGTGTATTTTCAAGTATTGGTTATGGATATGTTCAAAATATAGAATTTAAAAATAATCTGGATAAATTTGGAGATGGAATGGCACAGTATGTATGTGATGCGATTCAAGAGTATGTAAAAGAAAAACAAAAGTAAAAGAAAAGGGTATAGTATTTATGCTTGTGGGTCAAATATAAAAAAGCTTATGAACATAATATAGTAATAAAAAATTAAATAAAATAAATTTTTTTCATCTGTTGCATCTGCAACAGATTTTTTTTTGACCCGATACTATAATGAGTACATAAGTTAAATAAAAGTGAAACACAAAAAACAAATAATAAGACCCTAATATCCTAAAGGGGCAAAATCAAAAAAGGGTATGTTAAAAATCAAAAAAATTGTTGGAATGAAAAGGAGAAAAATTATGAAGGAAATAAACATGTTTTGTTATCAGTGTCAGGAAACAGCAGGATGTTCAGGATGTACAGTAAAGGGTGTCTGTGGAAAGACGCCAGAGGTTGCGAGAATTCAGGACCTACTAGTATACGTAACTAAGGGAATATCAGAGGTAACTACAAAGTTAAGAGCAGAGGGCAAGTCAATCAGCAAGGAAGACAACCATATGATTACTCTTAACCTATTTACTACAATAACAAATGCCAACTTTGACTTTGATGTATTTGTAGACAGAATATACAAGACTCTAGATGCAAAGAAGAGATTGATAGCTCAGTTAGATGATGCATCAAGTCTAAGTTCAGTAGCCCTTTGGGATGAAAGAGATATAGAGATAATGGATGAAAAGGCTAAGACAGTTGGAGTATTAGCTACTGAAAATGAAGATATCAGGTCTTTAAGAGAGCTTATAATATATGGTCTAAAAGGGCTATCAGCATACTCAAAGCACGCCAACATGCTAAACTATGATAGTGAAGAGGTAGATGCCTTCCTACAGGAAGCCCTATATAAGACTACACAGGCCCTAAGTGTGGATGAGTTGATTTCCTTAACAATGGCTACAGGTGAAGCTGGTGTCAAGGGAATGGCCCTACTAGATGCTGCCAACACAGGTACATTTGGGAATCCAGAAATCACACAAGTAAACCTAGGAGTTAGAAACAATCCAGCTATACTGATTTCAGGCCACGACCTATCAGACCTAAAAGAACTACTAGAACAAACTAAGGGAACAGGTGTAGACGTATATACACATTCAGAAATGCTACCAGCCAACTACTATCCAGAGCTAAAGAAGTATGACAACCTAGTTGGTAACTACGGTAATGCCTGGTGGAAGCAGAAGGAAGAATTTGAGAGTTTCAACGGTCCAATCCTAATGACAACTAACTGTATAGTACCACCAAAGGATTCGTACAAGGATAGAATCTACACAACAGGTTCTGCAGGATACCCAGGATGTAAGCATATACCAGGAGAAGCTGGATCAACTAAGGACTTCTCAGCAATCATAGACCACGCCAAGAGATGTGCTAGCCCAACTCAGATAGAAGAAGGAACAATTGTAGGTGGATTTGCCCACAATCAGGTCCTAGCCCTAGCTGACCAGATAGTAGAGGCAGTGCAGACAGGTGCAATCAAGAAGTTTGTAGTAATGGCAGGATGTGATGGAAGGCAGAAGGGCAGAAACTACTATACAGATTTTGCCAAGGCCCTACCACAGGATGCAGTTATCCTAACAGCAGGTTGTGCTAAGTACAAGTACAACAAGCTAAATCTTGGTGACATCAACGGTATACCAAGAGTCCTAGATGCAGGCCAGTGCAATGACTCATACTCACTAGCAGTAATAGCTATGAAGTTACAGGAAGTATTTGGTCTAGAAGATATAAACGAATTACCAATCGTATACAATATCGCCTGGTATGAGCAGAAGGCAGTAATAGTATTATTGTCACTCTTATACCTAGGAGTGAAGAATATCCACCTAGGACCAACACTACCAGCCTTCCTATCACCAAACGTAGCAAATGTATTGGTTGAGAACTTTGGTATAGCTGGTATAGGAAGTGTAGAAGAAGATATAGAACTATTCTTCAACTAGGAAGGTGTATATTACTCATATACTTAACTTCTTAAGATAAAAAATATTCAATTTGAATCAATAGTTACAATAAATAAATGGGTCAGTAAGTCTTGTTGCTAAGCTGGCCCATTTTATATAGGCTCCTTTGATTTTGGGGAGATTTTTCATATCAGAATTTTAAGGGAAGCATGAAAAAAGATTTGATATAAACTATCAATTATGTTAAATATATAGCTAGATTTTTAGGAGGTTAAGAAAAACTTGCTACTTGTTTAACATAGTTTGTTAAAATAAACATAATATTGATTGTGAAAAAATATATATTTTAAGGTCTTGTGCTATAATATATTTAGTAAATAAGGTTTATAAGGGTGAATACAGGCTTTTAAAGTGGTATTCCAATATACAAAATAATAACATATTTGAGAATTTTATAAATAATTATAAAAATTTGTAAAAAAAGTATATGAAAAATTTATCAAATGCGTTATAATATAGACAAGCTTAGTAATAGGCTTTTAATTTTTGTAGGTAAAGGTAATAGAAAATATAAAAGAAGCAATTAAGAAGTGAAGAAATATAGGAGAGAGCTATGAGAGATATTAGAGAAAGTTTCAAGAAATCATACATGAGAATGTTACAACAAGAAAAGTTTGTCCAAGCTGTTATTAGCTTATCAGAAGATGAGGGCCTAGATTTAGACTTGGCTAGTCAGGTAGATGAAAAGTTTGGACGTATGGAAATGGGCGATCCAGATGAAATGGCAAATAAGCACGCTGGCGATGACAAGTGGATGGATAAGAACCTAGGAATAATAGAAAATAGGTTTGCCTTTGTTATCAAGGCTGTTGTCGATTATGATGAGGGCCAGATAATAAACCTAAAGGAAAGATTCTATGGCTTGGGTCAGGAATTTATGCCTGAGTATGAAGGTCTGCCAATCAGACATATCTACAATGTAATCAGGGACCTTTTATTAGACGGTGGTAGGTCTGAAGAATTGAATGAGGTTATTAGCGAAGAGTATGATGAAATAATATGGAAGAGAACTAGGCCATCTACGTGTAAGTACTGGGCCTATCTAGATGTTGACTTTAACAAGTATTATTTACCGCTTAGACAACAGTTTATAGATGGTTTGACTGAGAAAACAGACGTAGAATTCAAGAAATTAGATGAAAGTGTATGTGTATTGGCTAGAAGAATGTAATAATAGTATACTAGTAGTTCATAAATTTTAAATATTAAAAAAAAGAATAAATGAAACAATAAGAACGGAGCTAAGATACCCTTGAGATGGGCATCTTAGCTCCGTTTTATAGATATTTTATTTATTAAGTATATATTAAATAAATTTACAATTTCTAAAAAGTATACTGGGGACCATCTGCATTATTTGTAATATATTTCGTAAAGATTCCTACAATAGCACATCCACTGACTAGACATTTTTCCAGGAAGTGCATCTTGCTAAGGGGCCTTTTAGTACTGATATCAAATGATGCAACTTCGTTTCCTTGAGAATCTGAGTATACCAGGTTGGCCAGGGGCTGGTCTGGATTTTTCAAGATATCAACCCGATTGTATTTAATAGTTTTATTTAGTTTTTCAGTGTCTTTCTGTATAAGGTAGAGGTCCTTACTTGGAACTAGGTCAAACTTGACAAGAGGAATGCCATTTATTTTAGCCTTGTCCACAGGTGTATTTTTTTTGAACAGATATTTTGTCTTGTAGTGTTTGTTAATATAGTCCAAAGTATTGTAGGATGCTAGTTTACGATTTTCCTTGCTAGTAGCTCCTAGGCTGACACCTATTAGTCTATTTGAGCTATCATTACCATGACCCTTGTCTATCTTCATTGAATAGGCTAGGCAGTATCCAGCTGCATCTGTAAAACCAGTCTTAAGGCCATCTACGTTGGTGATCAAGGGCAATAGTGGGTTTGTATTTTGCTCATTGATGGCTTTTTTAGAATTTACGTAGGATGACATATTGGTTATTTCTGTCAACTGGTGGGGATACCTAGAGTATAGGTATTTAGATAAGATTAATACATCTCTAGCACTAGTCTTATTTTCTACTCCTACAGACTTACCGTTTACAGTCACGCTGGTAGGTAGCCCATTGGGATTGTAAAATACTGTGTTTTTCATGCCGATTTCTTTAGCCTTTTTGTTCATATTTGCTATAAAGTTTTCGTATGAGGACCCTACATGGTGGCTGATTGCTAGGGCTGCATCATTGGCGGATACTATCATCATGCCCTTCATCAATTCTTCTAGTCTGATCTGGTCGCCCGCATTTAGTTTGATGTTGGTACCAAGCCTATTTACATCTGATGGAAGGATTTTAACTACATCTTTGTAATCGACTTTTTTTTGAGATATGGCATCAAATGTCAGTAATAGGGTCATCATCTTTGTCAAGCTGGCCATGGGTGAAACATGGTCTGCATTTTTTTCGTAGACTATTCTATTAGTGTCCATATCACTAACTATAGCAGAACGTGAGTATGAATCATGGTATCTAGTGGCTGCATTGGCTCCTGTTTGCATCAAAAGTGACAGGCAAAGCCCTATTGCTAAGATTTTACTTGCTTTTTTTCTATTAATCATTTGTTAAATTGCTCCTATGTATATATAAGTGAAAACCCTTAAGTAGTCACAAGCATTCGGGCCCTATTGTGAGCGTTTACGACACAAATATGACATTTCAAGGGTATTTTTAAATTAAACAATATAATTATAGCACAATTTATACTAAAATCCGGACAATTTTTATGGATTTATTTACAAATATATCTGTGGCTTTTTAGTATAATTTTTAAAAGTGTGATAGAATAGTAGTAATAGGATAGAAAATAAAAATTTATTTATATATAGGAGGTAGGTATGTTAGATAATAGCACAGATGATTTGATATTAGAAAAGCTCATAGTACTATACACGCTTAATAGTATGGATGAAGATCTGACAGATTCCCAGCTGACTGAAATAATCTTGGGAACAGGAGTTATAAACTATTTTGTATTGCTGGCACTCTTACCAAAGATGATGGATGCCAAGTTTATAACTACTTATGAGAAAAACAAGACTAAGTTGAATGCAATCACTCAAAGTGGCCTAGAGGTTTTGGTATACTTCCAAAATAGGATACCAGACTACTTTATCAAAAAAATAGATGACTATATAAGGGACCATAAGGAAGACCTACTATCTTCACAGATTAAAAAACAAACCCACTATAGTATGCAGGGAGATTCTTCTTATCTGGTCAATTTAGTGATAATAAAGGGACGCCAGAATGTGATGAATGTAAATGTTAGTGTGGATACTGAGGCAGAGGCCAAGGCTATGTGTGACAAGTGGACTAGGGATTACGAAGACAAGTACAATCAAATATTAGAGATAATAAATTCCTAATCTTTTAAAATAGATATTTGATTATAATTTTTATGTATTTAAGATTATATAAAAACTTTAATATTTGTATCTTGTAAAATAATAAAAATAAGATGGCTGAGTAACAAGGTCATTGAAATTGAAAAGGCTAGGGGGTTCAAGTAACTAAAATGAACTACCTAGCCTTTAAAATATGCTTGTATCTTGAAGGGGCAAGCATATAATATTTATTGTATTTCTATGTATTCCTTGTATTTATTGTAGTCAACCTCATCAAGTGATAGGGTTAGACTGATTCCAGAATCCAGATATTCAAAAGATTCTAGGGCATACTTGTCGCTTAGGCTGCTAAAGATATGTCCCTTATCATATGGCAATAGAAGTTTTACCCTATAGGAGCCCTTGTCTAGGGCCTTTTGAATCATATCCATCAGCTTGTCCATATTGATATTTTTCTTGGCAGATAGGTAGACTAGGTCATCCTGGTTTCTAGGATAGATATCTAGGTCTAGCTTGTCTATCTTGTTGTAGACTGTGATAGTATTCTTGTCATTTGCCTTTAGGTCCCTTAGGACACTCTCTGTGGTAGACTTCTGTATGTCAGAGCTAGCATTGGTAGCATCTATTACGTGTAGGATTAGGTCAGCGTAGGTTACCTCCTCAAGAGTTGCCTTGAAGGCATCTACTAGGTCATGAGGCAGTTTGCTGACAAAACCTACAGTATCGACTACTAAAAATTCCCTCTTGTTAGGAAGGAGAGCCTTTCTAAGGGTTACATCAAGGGTTGCAAATAGCATATCCTTGACAAATACTTCCTTTTCCTTTTCATAGTCGGGATGGCTCTTAATTATTTCGTTGAGTAGGGTAGACTTGCCTGCATTTGTATAGCCGACTAGGGCAACAATTGGTATCTTGTTCTTACTTCTTTGGGCCCTCTGTACGTCCCTTATCTTTACAACTTCCTTTAGTTCCTTTCTTATATTGGCAGCCCTGTTTAGTATATGTCTCTTGTCTTTTTCCAACTTCTGCTCACCAGGTCCTCTGGTACCGATACCTGCACCAGTCCTAGACATCTGGCCACCCATACCATATAGCCTAGGTAGTCTATATTTCAATTGGGCTAGCTCGACCTGAAGCTTACCCTCACGACTAAGGGCACGTTGGGCAAATATATCTAGAATTAGGGTGGTCCTATCGATTATTTTTTTACCAACTATATCCTCAATATTTCTAATTTGGGCACCAGATAGTTCATCATTGAATACGACCATACTTGCATCTAGGCTCTCTGCGTAGATCTTGATTTCTTCTATCTTGCCAGAACCCAGATAGGTAGCAGTATCTATACTGGATTTATTCTGTACCAGCTCACCGACCACCTCTGCACCGGCAGCCTTTACCAGTTCCTTTAGCTCCAACATAGAGTCTTCAATATCTATATCATCAGACTTTTTTGCCAGACTAGTCAGGTTTAGACCGACACAAAGGGCCTTTTCTTTTAAGTTTATTATATCTTCATTGTTTATGTTTAAATCGCTCATTATTTTTCCTTCGAGGAAGACACCTCCTTATTAAAATTAATTATTGTGGATTTTCATTTGATTTTATTTGATTATATCATACTATCGGTATAAAAAACATACTCGTTCAAGGTATCCAGATGAATTATATCATAAAAAACACATTAAATTCATATTGGAGAAGTTTAACTATTTGCTTGTTTAGAATAAAAATACCTAAAAAAATATTTTCTAGTGGGGCAAAATGGACCCATCAAAGAAACTTGTTATAAAAAAGACTAAATTTATATATGAAAAAATTATTTAGTATAGAGACTAGAAAATAAGTAGTAGAAAAAGATAATGGCTTTTTAAATTATAGAAAAAAGATGTTTACAGGATATAAATAACAAGTTTGATATATTTAATACAATTAAGTAACTTAAAAAAATAAGATTTTTATATAGAATTCATATAAAAAATATACAATTAGGTATATAAAATTAGAAAATTGTTTAAAAAACAAAAATACAATAAATGGATGGAGGTTGAGTAATTATGTCTAGTATTTTGGAAGTAAACAAGGCCATAGGAGATTTTGTATGGGGGTGGCCTATGCTGATAATGCTACTTGGAACAGGTTTGTTCTTGGGGTGCAGAACCAGATTTGTGGTGATAAGGAAGTTTGGCTATATAATCAAGAATACCCTTCTAAAGATGTTTAGTAAAAATTCTGGTGGTGAAGGTGAAATATCAGCCTTTCAGGCAGTATCTACTGCCTTGGCAGCTACGGTTGGTACAGGTAATATAGCAGGTGTAGCCCTAGCTATAGCAGTTGGTGGACCAGGAGCAGTATTTTGGATGTGGCTATCAGCTATATTGGGTATGTCTACCAAGTTTTCTGAAGTAATTTTAGCAGTGACATACAGGGTCAAGGATAAGGATAGCAATGTCTGTTCTGGCGGACCTATGTACTATATTGAGAGGGGCTTAGGTCAGACTTGGTTGGCTAAACTATTTGCCTTGTTTGGAGCTCTAGCAGCCCTAGGTACAGGTAATATGACCCAGTCGAATTCTATAGCCCAGTCGCTAAACATGGCCTTTCATATAGATATGAAGGTTGTTGGAATAGTATTGACTATCCTGACAGCAGTAGTAGTTTTAGGGGGTATCAAGAGAATAGGTCAGGTAACTGAGAAGTTTGTCCCATTGATGGCGGCCTTTTATATAGTGGGTGCAGTAGCTATCCTATGCATAAACGCTGGCCAGATACCACACGCATTTGGCTTGATATTTGGTTCAGCTTTTTCTGGTCATGCAGCAGCAGGTGGCTTTGCAGGTTCTACCTTGATGATGGCCTTGAGAAATGGTGTAGCAAGAGGAGTATTTACTAATGAAGCAGGTTTGGGTAGTGCACCTATTGCCCATGCAGCAGCGACTACAGACCATCCGGTTAGGCAGGGTCTATGGGGAGTATTTGAAGTATTTGTAGATACCCTAGTTATATGTACAATGACGGCCCTAGTAATACTTGTGTCTGGAGAATGGACATCAGGTCTACAGGGGGCAGCTCTTACAACAAAGGCCTTCCAGTCAGGCTTCAATGGTGGTCAGTACGTAGTGTCTATAGGCCTAACATTATTTGCATTTTCAACAATATTGGGTTGGTCATACTATGGAGAAAAATGTACTCAATACCTATTGGGAGAAAAGTTTGTCAAGGTATATAGGTTGATATACATACCATTGGTATTTGTAGGTTCAATAGGTGGACTACAGTCGATTTGGGCAATATCAGATACAGTGAACGGCTTGATGGCCCTACCAAACTTGGTTGGTCTACTATTCCTATCAGGTGTAATAGTAGCCTTGGTAAAAGACTTCTTCAAGGATCCAGATAGGATTAGGGAATATGAGGATGAATATATGGCTGCATTGCCAGAAAAATATAGGCCAAGAGACTTAAAATAAATTAATATAGAGAGGTGGGCATGGACTCATCTACAAGAAAAAGGTGTATCCTCTAGTATTATTGGGGCTACACCTTTTTTTGTGAAACGATACAACAGGCTCTGCTTAATTAGCTATAAAAAGTAATCTTATTTGTGTGATATAATATAAGTTAAGTATATGAGAGACGTGAATTTAAGAGAATAAAAAAGCGAGTGAAGGAATCAGATGAACAACAAGAAAAAGTTTGTTGAAAAAATATATTAAAAAAATAACAGAAAGGATAGGCATATGGATAATTCGTATAAATTTTTCTCTAATAGGGATTGTAAATATTTTCCATGTCACAAGACAAGTAGACCAGAGGATTTTAACTGTCTATTTTGTTATTGTCCACTATATACATTGGGTGACAAGTGTGGCGGCAATTTTAAATATAGGGAGAATGGAATAAAGGATTGCACAGATTGCAGTCTACCTCATAAGGTGGAATCATATGAGTATATAATAGGAAAATTTAGCCAGTTGGCCGAATTAGCAAAGAAGTCTGCATATTAGAGAGCAGTAAGAAGATAGGTCCAAGAAATATTGGTATATATATGTTTGTTGAAAAGATAATAGGAGAAAGTTGAGGATAATTTACTGCTTATAGAAATATAGAAAAAATTATCTACTAAATATAGAAAAGCAAATTATTTCATGTTACAATATATTATACAAAGATTATGAGTAATATTACCATTATGAATATATGTTAATGATGGATGGGGCTGGTTATATTGAGTGATAGTGCTTTTTGGGCAAAGAAAAAAGAAAGCAATGGACGGTTTTTATGGCTACCTCTGATACAACATCTAGAAGATACAGGAGGAGTATCAGTTCTACTGTGGGAACATTGGCTGAGCGATGGTCAAAGACGTTTTATAAAAGATTCTCTTAGCATTAAAAGCGAAGATGTTGCAAGGAGTTTAGTTAAATTTATAGGCATGGTGCATGATATAGGAAAGGCGACACCCGTTTTTCAAACCATGAAAGGATATTCTAATTCAGGAGAATTAGATTTGTTGTTGTTAGAAAAATTAGAAAGAGCTGGATTTAGAGATATAACCAATTTGATTTTGGCGTCACCAAAAAGTTCTAGACATGAAATCACAGGAGAATATTTGCTAAGTTTATTTGGAGTTGAGAATGATATAGGATCAATTATAGGTGGTCATCACGGGAAAACGATTGATAGTGAATCGACTTATAAAAAGCAAGCTTCCTATGAAGCCAATTTATACCAAGATGAAGATGAGGATAACTCGACTAGAAATCTTTGGATAAGAAGTCAAAAACAGATTTTTGAGTATGCGCTAAAATCATGTGGATATAAAAGTGTAGAGGAACTACCGAAAATTGAGCAACCAGCACAGATACTATTATTGGGACTACTAATAATGGCGGACTGGATTACAAGTAACGAAGAGTATTTTCCATTAATAGATATTTTTGAAGATTCTGTTTTAGATAAAGATAAAAGAATATTTAATGGTTTTCTAAGTTGGAAAGGGTCTGATATCTGGTGTCCGCAAAGAATTAGAAACTATGTAGACTTGTATAAAAATAGATTTGGATTTGAACCTAGGGATGTTCAAGGAAAATTATCAAAGGTAATATCTGATTTAGATGAACCAGGGATAGTCATACTAGAGGCTCCGATGGGAATAGGAAAAACAGAAGCATCACTGATTGCGGCTGAACAGCTGGCAGCATCAACAGGAAGAAGTGGCTTATTTTTCGGATTACCAACGCAAGCAACATCAGATGGGATTTTTCCTAGAATAGTTAGCTGGCTTAACAGCCTTAGTAATGACTCCGGTGATAAGGTACAAATTAGGTTGTCACATGGAAAGGCATGTTTAAATGATATTTTTAATAGTGTAGCTAGTGGAGTAGGTATAGACAGTGATGAAAATGTCAATGATAATAATGTAATCGTGAATCAATGGTTTTCTGGTAGAAAAACTACTTCATTGGATGATTTTGTAGTGGGAACAGTGGACCAGTTTTTACTATTGTCATTAAAACAAAAGCACTTATTTTTGAGGCATTTGGGTTTTAGTAAAAAAGTTGTGATAATTGATGAAGTTCATGCCTATGATACATATATGAGCCAATATTTAAATCAGTCTGTCAAGTGGATGGGGGCTTATGGTGTACCGGTAGTATTATTGTCAGCGACACTCCCAGCAGATAAGAGAACAGAGTTAGTCCTTAGCTACTTAGAGGGAAGGTACAGTAAAAACTCAAAAGAAATAAAAAATGAGTACATTAAAAAATTAAAAACGAAGGCATATCCCCTAATAACATACACTAATGGGAATAATTTATATATGGAAGATAAATTTGAAAAAATTGATGACAAGTATATAAAGATTTATTCTTTGGATGAAGATGACCTGATTGAAAGGCTAGAAGACTTATTGGATGACGGTGGAGTCGTAGGTATAATAGTCAATACTGTGAAAAGGGGACAGGAATTTGCAGAAAAACTCTCAGAATATTTTGGAGATGAAAGGGTATTGCTTCTGCATTCAGCCTTTATAGCAACTGAGCGTGTTAAAAAAGAAAAAGAACTTCTTAACATGATAGGTAAGGGTGTTATGAGGCCGAAGAGAAAGATAATAATAGGAACACAGGTGATTGAGCAATCTTTAGATATAGATTTTGATGTCTTGATTAGTGACCTGGCCCCTATAGATTTATTGATACAGCGTTTGGGCAGATTGCATAGGCATACAACTAGTAAGCAAAGTGTAATTAGACCGAAAAAACACAGAGAACCAGCATTATATATATTAGGCAAAAATAGTGATTATGATTTTGAGGATGGAACAAGACATGTTTATGGAGAATACTTACTTATGAGGACTCAATATTTTATCGATAAAAAAGAATTTATTGCGATTCCAGGAGATATATCTAGTGTGGTTCAGAGTGTCTACAGTGATGAAGAAATAGAATTGAGTGAAGAACTCAGAACATTATATACAGCATATAAGAAGGATGATATTAATAAGAGAGAAGATAAGGAAGTGAGGGCAAGAACTTTTAGAATAGGTGATCCTAATAATAAGAGGAAGGAAAAAAGCAAGAGGAAAGAAAAAAGCAGGAGAAAGAATGTAGGCCTAATAGGATGGTTACAAAATTCCAATGTGGATTCTAATCACAGTGATGAAAGGGCCTGTGCCCAGGTTAGAGATAGTGATGAGACGATTGAAGTTATACTTGTTCAGAAATATGAGGAAGGGTATTCAATTTACGGAGAAAATATGGATATATCCAGTCTGATAGATGAGCCTGAAATTGCAAGGAAGCTAGCTAGAAATACTATAAAGTTGCCAAGGTTTTTTAGTGCAAATTATATGATTGATAAGGTCATTGATGAATTGGAAAAATACAATAACAAGTACTTGAGTGCGTGGAGAAGAATTAGTTGGCTAAAGGGATCTTTGGGAATCATTCTAAATGAAAATAATCAATTTGAATTATCTGGAAGGGTATTCGAGTACGATGACAAGTATGGTATAAGAATGATAGATACAGAAAGGATGTGATTGTGTGGGAAGGTATAATTTGTTAGATGAACCATGGATATCTGTTGTAGTTGATAAAAAAGGCAATACTAACGAAGTGTCAATGCTTGAATTTTTTGAACATGCACATGAGTATTTAGACTTCGGTGGAGACACAAAAACTCAAGATTTTGCTGTTATGAGGGTGTTATTAGCAGTTATTCATACGGTATTTTCTAGATTTGATGCTGAAGGGGAAGCCTATGAGTATTTTGATTTAGATGAGCGTTATAGGCCTAGGGAAAATATTGATAGTAGTGATTTAGAGGATTATGAAGATGACTTGTATGACACTTGGATTAGTTTATGGGAAGATAAAAAGTTTCCTGAAGTTGTTAAGGATTATCTTGAAAAGTGGAGAGACAGATTTTTCTTGTATGACGAAGAATATCCTTTTTTCCAGGTGACAAAGAATGATGTCATTTCTAGCAAGCTTAATAAAACTGCTCCTAGTGATATTTCTGGAAAGAAAATAAACCGCAGAATATCTGAAAGCAATAATAAAGTGGCCTTGTTTTCTCCAAAATATGATGATGGCAAAAATAAGGAAATTTTAACAGATTCTGAAGTTGCTAGATGGTTGATTACATACCAAGGATATACTGGTCTGGATGACAAGGTGGCTTTTGGGAAAGATAAGTACAAATCTTCTAAGGGTTGGCTGTTCGATATCGGAGGTATATACATCAGGGGAGAAAACTTATTTGAGACACTGATTTTAAATACAGTTTTAGTCAATAAGGAGGAGAAAAACCTTGAAAAGATACAGCTTCCATCTTGGGAAATATCAAGTGAAGAATATTTAAATCGTAACTTGAATACAAGTAGTGATAAGGTGGATACAAGTGCATCTTTGTTGACAACTTGGAGTAGGGCTATTTTTATGGAAGCAAACCTTGATATTAAAGAACCATTTAGCTTCGGGATTGTAAAATTACCTGATGTGAAGCATCAAAACAAATTTTTAGAGTCAATGACAATATGGCAATATAATAAGACTGGTGATAACAAGGGTACTTTCACCCCAAGAAAACATCAGGCAAATAAGGCAATATGGAGATCATTTGGACTAATAACAGGACTTGGATATTCACAAGTTCACAAGGATGAATGCAGAAAGCCAGGTGTTATTGAATGGATTAATACCATATCTGATCAGTTTGAGGTAGATGGTCTGAAGGACAGGAAAATAAAAATATGTTCTGTAAGCATGCAAGATGATGGAAATGCAACATCATGGGTACCGACAGATGAGATATTGGACATTATAGATATCAATGAGTCTGTATTGACTGATGAAAATTGGGCAGAGAGGATAAATCAATCTGTTGAAATTACTAAAAAGATAGTTGGTTTTGTGTATAAAAAATATATTGAAGATATAAAATCGATAAGAAATATTAACACATCTTCATTTGTTGAATCAAAGGTAGAAGACATGTACTATAGGATAGATTCTTCATTTAGACTATGGCTGTCCAGCATAAAATACGATGACAAAAAAGATGCAAAGATATTGGAATGGAATAAAAAATTAAAAATTCTAGTAATACAAATGGCAGATGAAATACTAGAGTCTGCTGGTGACAGGGACTTTAAGGGGATAGTGGTGGATGAAAAGGTAAAAAATATTGCTACTGCATATAATAAATTTATATTTTTATTAAATAAAGAATTAATTAGTACTAAGGAGGCGATGAATAATGGAGAAGACTAGTGTTTTTTCTGTTACAAGCAAGATGGTATTTAAGTTAAATGCTTTAACAGAAACACCTGTTGGTAAATCTACTTTGGCAAAATTTAGAAATTCCATAGGCAAAAATCTAGAAAAATCTACTGAACTATGGCCTATACTCTTTGAAAATCTCCCTGAGGAATTTCTAGGTAATGGGAAATATATTACCAAGGAAGAAAATGCAATACTATTAACACTCCAGTTATATGCACTGTATATGCAGGGGAATTCTGATGTGACTATGTCCGTAGATGAAGACATTAAATTTAGAAATATAGGATATTCTCTTAAAGTTTTAAGAGCCAGTGAAAGCCCATCTGTAGATAGGAGATTTAATGCGACTATTACATCAACTACTGTTGACGAATTAGTAAATCACCTAAGGCATATGATAAAAATATTAAAGGCAAAGTATCCCAAAACATATATAGACTTCCCAAAATTAGCAGAAGATATATATTGGTTTTCAAGAGGCTATGAAGATAGAATAAGGCTTTCTTGGTCGAGAGAATATTTCAGAAGATAATATATTTGTAAAGGAGAAAATTTAAAATGATAAATAAAAATAGATTATATTTAGATGTACATGCAATTCAGACACTACCACCATCCAATATAAATCGTGATGATACAGGTAGCCCAAAAACAGCTCAGTATGGTGGCGTAAGAAGAGCTAGAGTTAGTTCTCAATCATGGAAAAGGGCAATTAGGGGATATTTTAATGAAAATGGAGAAGAGTCAAATGTAGGCCTTCGTACTCTAAGTATAGTAGATTATGTGGCTAGTAAGATTATCGAAAAGGATAATACTATAGGTGCTGAAGATGCAGTAAAGATGGCTGAAACTACACTGAATTTAGCTGGAATAAAAACAACTAAGGAACATAAGGTCAAAGCACTATTCTTCTTAGGAGATGAACAAGCGAATAGGTTAGCACAAGCGTCTATCGAAGGTGTGCGTGACAAGAATGAGTTAAAAGAGATTATAAATAGCAATCCGAGTGTAGACATTGCTCTATTTGGTAGAATGGTTGCTGATGATCCATCATTGAATGAGGATGCATCTTGCCAGGTTGCACATGCAATATCCACACACGCAGTACAAAATGAATTTGATTTTTACACAGCTATAGATGACTTATCCGCAAAAGACAATCCTGGAGCAGGAATGCTAGGTAATATAGAGTATAATTCATCTACAATGTATAGGTATGCCAATATTGCAATACACGAATTATCTAGGCAGCTTGGTGATATACAGTCTACTATAAATACAATAAAATTATTTATAGAAGCATTTTTAAACTCTTTACCCACAGGTAAGATAAATACGTTCGCAAATCAAACTATTCCAGATGCTGTAATAATATTCTTAAGAGAAGATAGGCCAATTAACGCAGTAGGTGCTTTTGAAGAACCTGTAAGATCTTATGAGGGTTTTGTGAAAAAATCTATAGAAAAACTGTCTAATGAATTGATAAAAGCAGAAAAATTTGTTAAAAAGCCATTGTATTCTGCATACGTATCAATGGAAGAAGTAGAGAGTTTGAAAATTTGTGCCAATGAGATGGATTCTCTAGAAGATTTAAAAAATAATTTAGAAGGTATACTTGCAGAAAAAATTAGTGGAATGGTAGAAGGTGACTAGTTATGAAGACTATAGTTATGAAATTCTGTGGTCCGTTGCAGTCATGGGGAACAGGTTCTAACTTTGAGACTCGACATACTGATTTTTATCCATCAAAGAGTGCAGTCATAGGTTTGATATCTGCATCAAGCGGATATAGAAGGGATGATATTTCTAACTTAAATAAATTGAATAAATTGGATTTTGCTGTCAGAGTAGATCAGAATGGTAATTTAATGAGAGACTATCATATAGCTAGAAAAAATAAAAAAAATGGTGATTTTGAAAGAACTTATGTTACAAATAGGTATTATCTTGAAGATGCTGTATTTACAGTGGCTATATCGCATAGTGATGAAAAATTTATTGATGAAATATTGTTAGCCTTAAAAAACCCATATTTCCAAACATATATGGGAAGAAGGGCCTTACCGCTTCCATATGACTTTATTTTAGATGTAACGGATAAGAGTGCAGTAGACAGTTTGAAATCTTTGGAATGGCAAGCATCTACCTGGTACAAAAAGAAACATAAGAAAGATCAAAGTATAGGCTTAGAACTGTATGCGGATGGCGATTTATTAGAGGATGTAGATGGTGTTTTGAGAAAAGATAGAGCAATATCATTTTCTCAGAAAGATAGAAGGTTTGGCTTTAGGTATGAATCCAGGGTATGGGTTTATGTTGAAAATGAAGAATTTATATCTGATGATAGCCAACACGATATTTTCGACAGAGTGTAGGAGGTTGAGATGTATATTTCGAGAGTTGAAATTGATATAGAAAATCGAAGAAAAATTAAAAATATGTCTCATGTTGCAGCCTATCATAGCTGGGTTGAAGACAGTTTTCCAGATGAAAAAAATTTAGAAAGTAGAACAAGAAAGTTGTGGAGAATTGATAAGCTAAATGGAAAAATGTACTTACTTGTAGTCAGTCAAGATAAACCAGATTTGACTTGTTTGGAAAAGTATGGAGTAGAGGGGACTGCAGCTAGTAAGTCATATGATAATTTTCTAAATGCTATAAAAAATGGTGAGAGCTACAGGTTTAGGATAACTCTAAACCCTATAATATCCCTATCTAAAGGTAGTGGCAATAAAAGTTTGATTAAACCACATGTGACTATTGAACATCAAAAAAAGTATTTGCTTGATAGATCTATTAAGAATGGTTTTAAATTGGATGATAAGGAATTCTATATTGTTGAAAGGGGATATGAAAATTTTTATAAGTCGGGTCAAAAGAAAATAAGATTGGTAAAGGCTGTATATGAAGGGGTATTGACTGTTGAGAATATAGATTTATTTAAAGAGGTACTTACTAAAGGTATGGGCAAAAAGCGTGCCTATGGTTTTGGGTTAATGACGGTAATACCAATGTTGTAGTGATATGAAAGAGCAAAGTGGTGCAAAGAAAACAGAACTGAATGAACTTCCCAGGATAGGCGATAGGGTAAGTTTTATATACATTGAGCATGCCAAAGTCAATAGGACGGATAGTTCTATCAGTGTATACGATAGCAGGGGTGTAGTTACAATACCAATTGCAATGTTAGGTGTGTTGATGTTGGGCCCAGGAACGGATGTTAGTCATAGAGCGATGGAATTACTGGGGGATACAGGTACTAGTGTCGTCTGGGTAGGCGAAAGAGGTGTAAGAAATTATGCTCATGGAAGAGCCTTAGCCCATTCGACAAAGTTTTTGGAAAGACAGGCGAAACTGGTTACAAATACAAGGACAAGGCTAAATGTAGCTAGAAAGATGTATCAAATGAGATTTCCAGGAGAAGACGTTTCATCCCTAACAATGCAACAACTCAGAGGACGAGAAGGTGCAAGAGTCAGAAAAGTGTATAATACACTGTCAAAAAAGACTGGTGTAGAGTGGGTAAGAAGAGAGTATGACGTTGAAAATTTTAAGGATGGCTCGGTTGTTAATCAAGCCATCTCTGCAGCTAATGTCGCTTTGTATGGGCTGGTGTATAGTGTAATTGTTGCATTAGGTATTTCTCCAGGACTTGGTTTTGTCCATACGGGTCACGATTTATCATTTGTATACGATATAGCAGACCTGTATAAGGCAGATATAACCATACCGATTGCTTTTGAGATTGCATCTAAGTATGGCAAGGAAGACGAGATTGGAAAGATTACAAGACTTAGGGTAAGAGATGAGTTTGTAGATGGTAAGTTGATGGTTAGAATTGTTAGAGATTTACAGTATTTATTAGATGTGGGAGAAGAGGATATAATTTATGTGGAAACATTGAATTTATGGGATGAAAAGGAACAGCATGTTGAACATGGCATAAGTTATAAGGAGAGAGATTAGTATGCCATTTACAGTAATAACAGTTAAAAATGTTCCAAAATCGCTGAGAGGTGATTTGACTAAATGGATGCAAGAGATAGCTACAGGTGTATATGTTGGTAATTTTAATACAAAGGTTAGAGAACAGTTGTGGAATAGGGTTCTTGACAGTATAGATGGTGGTGAAGCTACTATAAGCTACTCATATAGAAATGAAATTGGATATAGCTTTAATACCGTTAATGCACAAAGGAAAGTGGTAGAATTAGATGGTATTCCATTAGTCTTATTAGCTAACTCGGGTGATAGTAAATTGGATTTGAAACACGGTTATAGTGATGCGGCAAAAAGGAGAAAGTCAAAAAAGTTTTCTGGCAATGCTGGTAATAAAGGCGGTGAAATTGCGGGAGAAAGCAAAAAGGATAATTACATAATATTACATATTTTATTGGAACCAGACTCCCAAAAAATAAGTGAGATAAGTTGTTTTAAAAAGACGGAGCTGGGAGAAGAACGATTTTATGTTAGACTATCGTATGCATATGATGAATATGTTATAGATGAAATTATTTGTAGAAATGATAGTGTAGATAAGACGGTAGAATTTTCAGTAGCTATTAAAGAGATGATAGAATTTATGCGGGGATTTTCGATAGTTAGTTATGGGTTAAATGAAGAGTTTGAAATTTTGCATAAAGAATTGAAAAGGTATGGATATGATATATATCAATCTAAACTGTACGATTTGAAAAATCTGGTGAAAAAGGATAATATTTTTATCAAGTCATACGATTTGGAAGTGGTTCTGAAAGAGTATGATGTTGACAATGTTGATGTTGAGGATCTGGTTTCGTTAACGGATGGGATTCATATGTTGTCGAAGAAAGTGAATAAATTTCTGCGATTAGTGAATGTGAAATAGGCATTTTACTGGGATCTTTTAGTGTACTACCCACATACGTGGGGGTGATCCTTGATAGAACCAATCATCTTTCAAAATATATCAGTACTACCCACATACGTGGGGGTGATCCTAGGTTCAGGTTAATCTAGTTTATAAGATTTGAGTACTACCCACATACGTGGGGGTGATCCTCAGGATGTTAAGGAAACTGCTGATTTTAGAAAGTACTACCCACATACGTGGGGGTGATCCTAGGATACGCTTTAAAGTGCTTATCACACTTACGTACTACCCACATACGTGGGGGTGATCCTTTGCGGTGAACTCAGCAGGCTTACCCATAATCGTACTACCCACATACGTGGGGGTGATCCCCACGCTACACGCCGTTAGAAAGGCATATGCACGTACTACCCACATACGTGGGGGTGATCCCTTATACCCAACTTACCCACAACAACCATAATAGTACTACCCACATACGTGGGGGTGATCCTACAGCGCAGGTAACTATATTGCTTGTAGTTCAGTACTACCCACATACGTGGGGGTGATCCTTATAAATAGCCTTTTAAACACCTTCCAAAATGGTACTACCCACATACGTGGGGGTGATCCTCGGTCGTTTATTCTCTAATCATTTAAAAATCTGTACTACCCACATACGTGGGGGTGATCCCACAAAAGAAACGAATGAGATTTGTTTTGCAGTGTACTACCCACATACGTGGGGGTGATCCTGTAACGCTAATGTAACGGACTGTAACGAAATGGTACTACCCACATACGTGGGGGTGATCCCAACCTTCCTGTAGATAATAAACCAGATCCTAGGTACTACCCACATACGTGGGGGTGATCCTTGTGTATAATTATCCTCCAGATATTCCTTAAAGTACTACCCACATACGTGGGGGTGATCCTGAACGGTGTAATTTGTGGTGTATTAATAGAAGGTACTACCCACATACGTGGGGGTGATCCCCAGAACCTGCTGCTTTGGACATTTTTTCAGCTGTACTACCCACATACGTGGGGGTGATCCTGATTTTAACTGGGGTACCAGAAAACAGAGCCTGTACTACCCACATACGTGGGGGTGATCCTGCAGGCTACCCTGTAAAGATAGATGATGAAACGTACTACCCACATACGTGGGGGTGATCCTACAGGTGTATTGGCGATTTATGTATGGGAAGAGTACTACCCACATACGTGGGGGTGATCCTAATACATCTGCTTCCCTCATAAATTCCGGCAAGTACTACCCACATACGTGGGGGTGATCCTGTCGTCGGCTTCTTGCTTCATGCTGTAGTCGGGTACTACCCACATACGTGGGGGTGATCCTTTGGTGGACGTTTGTCCGGTCAGTTGTCCGACGTACTACCCACATACGTGGGGGTGATCCTCCAGCTTGATAGAACAAATCATACAGCCTGTTGTACTACCCACATACGTGGGGGTGATCCTACATTTTTGAAAATCCCAATCAGAGGACCCCCGTACTACCCACATACGTGGGGGTGATCCTTACTTTTAAGTTATCTCCAAGATTTACAAACTGTACTACCCACATACGTGGGGGTGATCCTGGAATGGCGATTGGCAAGAGATATCAGGAATGGTACTACCCACATACGTGGGGGTGATCCTTAAATGAATGGCAGGTAGCGGCTGCTGAAAGGGTACTACCCACATACGTGGGGGTGATCCTAAATCATCAAGCCTTAAATCGTATTCATTTTGGTACTACCCACATACGTGGGGGTGATCCTAGCAAGGGACACTATAGAAATGAGGGTTAAGAGTACTACCCACATACGTGGGGGTGATCCTATGCAGTGCAACTAGTTTCCTCGTTATAAATTGTACTACCCACATACGTGGGGGTGATCCTACCTGTTACTATTAGCAAAAAAGAAAAAACCAGTACTACCCACATACGTGGGGGTGATCCTAATTAGTTTTTGTGGTATAGTTTTTAAATTGAGTACTACCCACATACGTGGGGGTGATCCTATAGTAGCTGAATTAGTAGATAGTGGTATGGGGTACTACCCACATACGTGGGGGTGATCCTAACAATACGTATGAATCAAATAGAATGGGAGAGTACTACCCACATACGTGGGGGTGATCCTGCGTGTTGCAAGTCCTTTTAATGATTGCGCTGGTACTACCCACATACGTGGGGGTGATCCCAGGCACAGATACGATTCAGAAGAAAAGATTGAGTACTACCCACATACGTGGGGGTGATCCTCCACCTTACAAAAAACTTCTGCAGATTTATGTGTACTACCCACATACGTGGGGGTGATCCTAGCCAATAAAAAGAAGTCAGATGGAACTTGGGGTACTACCCACATACGTGGGGGTGATCCTACGCTAAATGGTCGTGCTAAACTGCCATATTTGTACTACCCACATACGTGGGGGTGATCCCAATGTTTTTTAAAGACGGTTCTTCAAAAAAAAGTACTACCCACATACGTGGGGGTGATCCTATTATGATAACTACTATGAGACGGTAAGACCTGTACTACCCACATACGTGGGGGTGATCCTTATATATAATTACAAAAATGTATATATAATCAGTACTACCCACATACGTGGGGGTGATCCTACTCTCTTAACTTAGAATAAACTTGTGTATTAGTACTACCCACATACGTGGGGGTGATCCTATAATCAGCTACTATATCCAAAGTTTCCCATCGTACTACCCACATACGTGGGGGTGATCCTACTTGTTATATACCTGGCTACAATAGCATCTAGTACTACCCACATACGTGGGGGTGATCCTATTCCATATCCTGTGGTCGGATAGGCACGTCCGTACTACCCACATACGTGGGGGTGATCCTTAAGCCAGATAGAATTTTAATTATGGATACTGGTACTACCCACATACGTGGGGGTGATCCTATCTATAAAGGGTTCTTTGTAAGTTCCATTTTGTACTACCCACATACGTGGGGGTGATCCTAGATGCCAAAAACGGTAAATTTAGGGTTGAATGTACTACCCACATACGTGGGGGTGATCCTATAAGCCCTCAAAAACATTAAAATTTTAGTCTGTACTACCCACATACGTGGGGGTGATCCTAAAAGAAGCATATATCAAAAATAAATATTTTAGTACTACCCACATACGTGGGGGTGATCCTTATCAAACATATTCTTTAATGCATCAGCAATTGTACTACCCACATACGTGGGGGTGATCCTATCTTGACCTCCAGACAATCTTTTTAAAGTATGTACTACCCACATACGTGGGGGTGATCCTATGAGCTGGAGTTTTTCGGTGATAAAGGACGCGTACTACCCACATACGTGGGGGTGATCCATTAAGTTTAAGCTTAAAATTATAAGTTAATTCGTACTACCCACATACGTGGGGGTGATCCTTATGGATACTGATGATGAAAATACAGCCAAGAGTACTACCCACATACGTGGGGGTGATCCCTAGGCAACACAGTTGATAAATTTACATCTATAGTACTACCCACATACGTGGGGGTGATCCCATCAAGTCAAACCTAGGAGAACACTGGAATACGTACTACCCACATACGTGGGGGTGATCCTAGTTGCTTGCCAGCCTATATTAAATATTTCTTGTACTACCCACATACGTGGGGGTGATCCTATCCTTTTCAGTATCCTTATTTTTTAGTGCCAGTACTACCCACATACGTGGGGGTGATCCCACCTTGGTGCCCTTCAGTGGAAGATATAGCAAGTACTACCCACATACGTGGGGGTGATCCCAATTATGAAAAGTGGTGAAAAAAGTGAAAACAGTACTACCCACATACGTGGGGGTGATCCCTGGTAGGAAGGAAACAACTTGTTATAATTTGAGTACTACCCACATACGTGGGGGTGATCCTTACAAAAGGCTTGCTTCACAGTTCAGTATTGCGTACTACCCACATACGTGGGGGTGATCCTATTCCTCCATATACGCATAACCTCCATAGCGTGTACTACCCACATACGTGGGGGTGATCCCTGCTACTGCATTAATGTAGTCAGTATGACCAGGTACTACCCACATAAGTGGGGGTAATCCTGTACTCATCTAAATTCATGTGGTATAATAGAAGTACTACCCACATACGTGGGGGTGATCCCAGCTTAACATACAAGATATGAATACTTTTAAGTACTACCCACATACGTGGGGGCAATCCTGATTAATTTATAAAAACACATTTAAAACAACTTTTATATCTGTTATCATATACCTATAAGGATTAAATATAGGAGGTAGACATGGGTAGAAAAGTTAGTAAAAAAAGTGCGATAAACTATTACAAAACTTCTTCTGCATACAGAAAGATGTGCAAGGACCTGATTATGAAGTACAAAAGATATGGCAGATTAACAGGTAGAATTAGTCTCAAGGACTATACCGATAGACAAAAGGCCAAGATAGCAGATTTTGTTGGTGAATCAGTAGCAGATCTTGGCTCCAAGAATGATGTTAGTGTTGCCAAGATAAAGAGTGCCCACCTGAATACCAAATATGGAGATTTTGATTTGGCCTATTTAGCTTCGGAAGTTACAGGCATAAGTCTGGCCGTTGATGGCAATAGAAACCGGCCATCTAAGGAAGCTATCAAGGAAACTATCAGGGATGAAATTAGGCAGCTTCTTTCGGCTGTAAGACCAGATGTATTAGATAAAATTATGGATAAGATTTACTATGAAAATAAGTATAAAGAAATATCTTTGGGAGATATATATTTCCTTGGTAATGCAATAGAAAAGATAAATCAAAGGAAGGGCCAATATGATGGGGTAAACTTTGATAATTATATATATCTAGCAGTTTTTGCTGCAGAGATTACGGGTAATCCTTACGAGTTTGACGAGGGGAGTGTTATGGGTGATTGGTTATTCAAGATACTGGCCCTAACTTATGGAGACAAGACATCTGGAATGTCCTATATGGAATATAGGGACAAGGTATTTGAGCATTACGGAATTCTTTTAGATGACATATTTCATTTTTTGACTGTCAGTCACATGATGGCTAGGTCTGATGGTGGTGTGAATTCTGTGTGGTCGGCTTCTTGTAGAAATAACGTCTCTTGGAAGGCACCTCTCAAGCATATACTAAAGATGGATCTGATATATCCAGAGCTGGGGGATGCCTTGATATTGGTGGAAAATGCCAGTGTATTTTACATACTCAGTGCTATGTTCAACAGCCTTCCTATAGTTTGTTTTCATGGCAAGTTGAGAAAGTCTATATGGACCTTTATGGATAAATTGAGTAAGGATGTCAAGGTGTACTATGCTGGAGACTTTGATCCAGAGGGGCTAAAAATGGCTGATGACCTCAAACAAGCCTATGGTGATATGATAGATCTTAGCATGATGAGGAAGAAATATTATGAAGCTTCTAAACCTAGGACAAAGATAAAACCAGCCAACCTAGAGATATTAAAAAATATAAAGGATGAAAGACTCAAAGAAGTTGCAAAAGAAATGACTGCTAGTAAGTTGGTAGGCCACCAGTATAATTTGGTTGAAATGTACGTTGAGCACATATTCTATAGGATTATAAATGACATATAGAAGAATTCAAAACTTTATATAATTCTATCTATCAATGATATTTAAAAAGACACCAATTAGGTAAATTACCTTTTGGTGTCTCTTTTAGCTTATGGGTTAAATTCCTAGAAACCTATTTCTAATTGTATATTTTTGCCATCTCTATTGACTGTAAGTGTATCCTTGGAACCTGATGAATATGAATATAGCTTCTTGCTTAGATCGCTCATAGTTTTTATATCCGTATTTCCTATTTTTGTGATGATATCTCCAGGTTTTAGTCCAGCCTTTGAGGCTACTGAGTTAGGACTTACTGACCTTATGATTATACCATTCTCTATGTCTAATTCATGACCCGTATAGGCTGTGTAAGTCTTAACATCAAAACCAGATATACCAAGGGTAGGTTTTGCATAGTTTTTGTCTTCTATTATTTTATTGACAATAACCTTGGCCGTATTGATCGGTATAGAGAAGCCTAGGTTGTCCGCATTGGCCTTGGCAGTATTTATACCAATTACCTGGCCATCCTGATTAAGTAGTGGGCCACCACTGTTTCCGGAGTTGATACTAGCATCTGTCTGTAATAAACCAGACATATTACTTGATTGTGTTGATACATCCCTGTTTAGACCACTGATTATACCTTGAGTTACAGAATTACGAAGGTCTGTACCTAGAGGATTACCTATAGCAATTGCTATATCGCCAACTGTTACCTTGTCACTATCACCTAGTTCTGCTGGCACTAGGTCAGACTTGTTGATTTTTACTACCGCTAAGTCTAGATTTTGATCATTCCAAACAACTTGACCATTAGTAGTAGTTCCATTATTGAACAAGACTTTGACAGTTTTTGTTTGTCCATCAGATACTACGTGAGAGTTTGTTAATATATATCCTTTTTTATCTACTACAAAGCCCGTACCAGAACTCTGTACAGTTTGAGCAGTATCATCAAAAAGTCCAGTTGTTTTACGAGTTTCAGTGATAATACCGACAACTGAAGGGGAAGCCTTTTGTGCAACTGCCTGATAGACATTTTGCGACTTGGTGCTTCCATCCGATATTATATGGTTTGAGTTAGTCTTGACAGTCTGTTTAGAATCGGCCGAATCGTTGTTTTGGGCAAATTTTAAAGCGACTAAAGCACCACCAAAGGATGATACTATTGCAACTATTATAATTAAAATTAATGTTTTGAACTTCATGTAATATACTTCCTTTCCAAAATTATCCTAAATTTTTTTCTTTTTTTACATTATAGTCATCTTATCTTAAAATAAACTTAAACTTATAAATTTAAAATAGCAATAAGTCAACCATAGACCTATTCGGAGTGAATTCTAATTGTGATTCGTACATTTTTATATGTCTTTTGAAAAATTATGCATATGTGGGTAGAAATATAGGAAGAAATAAAAAGCTTTGATATACAAAATAAAATCTTGACATTTGAAATCAAGTCTTCTATAATTATAAAAAGAAAGTTTGAATATCGAAATATATTTGAAAAGGGGTGTGATAATGGATATAAAATTTATAAGAGGTTTGGCTACCCTTATGCAAGACTATAACTTGAATAGGCTTAATTATAGTCAGGCCGACACTAAATTAGAGTTGGAAATATATGGGGGAAATGGCAAGTATAATATGGAAAATATATTAGATAGTCAAAATAGTATACCTAATATAGTGACTTCTGAGTACAAAAAAGAATGCAATATAAATTTTGGGAAAAATAATATTGATAGACAAAGTATTATTGACAATCTGGATTCTGGTATAGGTCCTGGAGATGATCCCAACATAGGTTTAATAGAGTCAAATATGATAGGTACCTTCTACTCAAAGCCATCACCGGATGATGATGTCTTTGTTGAAGTAGGCAAGGTTGTTAACAAAGACGATGTTGTCTGTATTATTGAGTCAATGAAGCTGATGAATGAAATTAGAGCACCTTACAAGTGTGAGATTCTAGAGGTTCTTGTCGAGGATGGTCAGATTATAGAGTTTGGTCAGGATTTATTCAAGGTCAAGAACTTGGAGAGTAAATAGGGTTTGGAGGTAAGCTTATGTCTAGACCTATAAAAGAGGTTGAGTATACTGGGACAAATAATAGGGATTTTTTTGCTACTAGTGCCAAGAATTCACAAAAGCTTAGACCTATAAAAAAAGTTCTAGTAGCAAATAGGGGAGAAATAGCAGTTAGGATAATTAGGACCCTGAAAGATATGGGGATAAAGAGTGTAGCTGTCTTTTCTAGTGCAGACAAGGATTCGCTTCATGCAACTATAGCAGATGAGGCTATTTGCATAGGTCCTGCCAGTGTAAAGGACAGTTATTTAAATAAGATACAAATAATAAATGCAGCCATAGTTACTGGTGCAGATGCCATACATCCGGGTTTTGGTTTTTTGTCAGAGAATCCTGGTTTTGCAAGGATGTGTGAAATTTACAATATAAAGTTCATTGGACCTACTAGTAGGGCTATGGCAATGATGGGTGACAAGGAAGTTTCCAAAAAAATGATGAAGGATGCAGGCATACCAGTGATTGAGGGGTCAGATGGTGTAGTAGAAAGCCTTGAAGAGGCAAGTAGAGTTGTAGAGAGTCTAGGCCTACCAGTAATTATCAAGGCTAGGTCAGGTGGAGGAGGCAAGGGCATGAGGTTGGTAGAAGACATGAGTGACCTCAAGCGCCAGTTTGATTCTGCCAGAAAGGAGGCTGAAAATGCCTTTGGTGATTCAGGCGTATATATTGAAAAGTATATAAGGTCTCCACGTCACATAGAGGTTCAGCTAATTGCCGATGAGCATGGAAATATAGTTCATTTAGGGGCTAGAGATTGTTCCCTACAGATGAACCACCAAAAAGTCATAGAGGAGGCCCCACCAGAGGGCATAGACCAAGATATACTTGACCAGCTCTACGAAACTTCAATAAAGGCTGCCAAGTCGGTTTCCTACACAAGCGTAGGAACTATTGAGTACCTATTGGACAAGGATGGGTCATATTATTTCATGGAAATGAATACTAGGATTCAGGTAGAACATCCAATTACAGAGATGATTACCGGTATAGATATAGTCAGGGACCAGGTCTTGGTGGCCTGTCAAGAGAGCCTGCCATACAGTCAGGAGGATATACTTATCAGGGGCCATGCCATGGAGTGTAGGGTCAATGCCTACGATTCTGACAACAACTTCTTGCCTAGTGTCGGTAAGATAGAGGGACTAAATATGCCGGGTGGATATGGAGTCAGGGTAGACAGTGCCATATACCAGGGTTATGAGGTCTTGCCTTTCTATGATTCCATGCTAGCCAAGGTCATATCTTATGGTAAGGACAGGGACGAGGCAATTAGAATTATGAACAGGGCCCTAGAAGAACTTGTTATTGACGGGGTCAAGACTAATGTCGGCTTTAATCTGAAGCTGATAAACGACCCTGTATTTATAGAAAATAAATATGATACATCATATTTGGAGAGGAGCATAGATGATACTAGAACACTTTAAACACAAGAGCTACAAGCCGGTTAAAAAAGTAGATATTGGACCAGATTGTGTAATCAAGTGCCCAAAGTGTGAGTCTCTATTCTTTATAGAGGATATGGACCATGTAAACAAACTATGTCCCCACTGTGGCAAGTATTTCAAGATGACTGCCAGAGAGAGAATAGCCAGTGTAGTTGATGAAGATAGTTTCATTGAATACTTTAGAGAAAAAAAGATAAGAGACCCACTAAAGTTTCCAAAATATAAGGAAAAACAGATGAGTCTTAGAAGGAAGCTTGAACTTGATGAAGGGGTTGTGTGTGGTATAGCCTCTATCAGGAATATCAAGTTGGCTATTGCAGTCATGGATACTGATTACCTAATGGGTAGTATGGGAAGTACTGTAGGAGAAAAGATAAGCAAGACAGTTGAGCTTTCTATAAAAAAGAAATTGCCCCTACTAATATTCTCGGCATCAGGTGGTGCTAGGATGCAGGAGGGGATGTTCTCCTTGATGCAGATGGCCAAGACATCCCAGGCTATTTCAAAGCATAATGAGAAGGGTCTCCTGTATATATCCGTAATGACAAACCCAACTACAGGTGGTGTCAGTGCCAGCTTTGCCAGTCTGGGGGATATCATCATAGGTGAGAAAAATGCCCTGATTGGTTTTGCAGGACCTAGGGTCATCAGGCAGGTGACTGGTACAGAGCTGCCACCAGGGTTTCAGAGTGCAGAGTTTCTTTTGGAACACGGACTACTGGATATGATAGTTCCTAGGAAAGAAATGAGAGATACCCTAGGAAATATCCTAAGCTTACACGCTCATATAAATAAGTCTAGGGGGGTAAGAAGATGACAAAGGCAATGGATATAGTTAGGGCATCTAGAAATCCCCAGAGGAAGAAGGCCTACGACTATATAAAATACCTGTGCGATCCCTTTGTTGAGATGCATGGCGATAGGCTATTTGCAGATGACGATACCATCATTGGTGGTATTGGAAGTCTGGGTGGCTACTCTGTCATGGTGATTGGCCAGCAGAAAGATAGGAATTTTGGTATGCCAAATCCTGAAGGCTATAGAAAGGTCTTGAGGTTGGCTGAATACGCTGAAAAATTCAAACTTCCCCTGATAACCCTAATTGATACACCGGGAGCTGGATGTGGAATAGAGGCAGAAGAAAGAGGCCAGGCAAGCTCCATAGCTAATTGTATCTGTAGGTTTTCTTCATTGAAGATACCGACCCTGTCTATAATCATAGGTGAAGGTGGTAGTGGTGGGGCCTTAGCCTTGAGTGTCACTGATGAGATATGGATGCTAGAAAACAGTGTATATTCCATACTATCACCTGAAGGTTTTTCCAGTATTTTGTGGAAGGAACCCAGCAAAAAGGATGAGGCAGCTGAATTGATGAGGTTGACTAGCTACGACTTAAAGGAAGATGGTTTTATAGAAAAGATAATAAGAGAAGACGGTGGAGAAATATATAATTTGAAAAATGAAATATTGAATTTTTTAGATAAAAGCTATTCTGTTTCTATAGAAAAAACTCTTAAAAAAAGATATGATAAATATAGAAAGATTTTAGGAGGATAGAAATATGGATAAAAAAAATAGCAATTACGAGGACAGTCGTCAGGTCATAAATGGAATAATAGTTGAACTATTTAAAAATATACTAACTATCGAAGAAAAGTCACTGAAAAAGAGAGGTATTAAGGACCTATCTATAACAGAGATTCATGTAATAGAGGCAATTGGAATTGGCAATAGGAAGATGATGTCTGAAATAGCAGATATATTGGAGGTCACAATGGGTACCCTAACTACAGCCATGACCAAGCTAGAAAAGAAGGGTTATGTAGTCAGAGAAAGAGACCCAAGAGACAGGAGAATAGTTGTATGTAGCCTGACTAGGAGGGGAGTACTCGCTGAAAAAATTCACAGGAATTTTCATGATGAGATGATTGACCATTTGATGGTGGACCTGAAGCTGGAAGAAGAACCAGCCTTGATACAGGCCCTTAAAAATATCAATGAGTTTTTCATCAGAGAATATGGAGGAAAAAATGACAATTAACATAATTTCTACTGGAAGTTATGCTGGAGAAAAGATATTAGATAATGAATACTTTGCCAAAATTGTAGATACAAACGACGAGTGGATACAAGAGAGGACAGGTATCAGGACTAGGCATATATGTGATGATATCACTACTGAAGAGATGGCTGCCAGAGCCTGTGAATCTGCCCTAGATAAACTAGATATGGATAGGTCCAAGATAGGCTTGGTGATTTTTGCCAGTGTGAGCTCTGATACCAAGACCCCAGCATCTTCCTTCAATATGGCAGGAAGGTTGGGGCTAAATGGAAATCCGATATGCTTTGACTTGAATGCAGCTTGTAGTGGTTTTGTATACAGCATGGCAGTTGCTAGGTCAATTATGGCAAGTATGAAGATAGCCTACGCCATAGTTATAGGAGCTGAGAGATTGTCAAAGTTTGTCGATTGGTCGGATAGGTCTACCTGCATCCTCTTTGGCGATGGGGCAGGATGTGCCGTATTAGAAAATTCGGACCTTGCAGATGATAGTGTAAGCTCTAGTCTGGACTACAAGTTAGAAATAGAGGATACATATCTGGCAGGCAGATATGACAAGAAAAAGTATCTTACTCTTGATTCAAGGGATAGCCTAAAAGAAATGAGGCATCCATTTATAGGTATGAATGGTAGGCAGATATATAAGTTTGCTACTGATGTAGGGGTCAAGGTTATAGATAGGCTATTGGAAAGCAACTGTATATCCAAGGATGATATAGAATTTTTGGTGCCACACCAGGCCAATAAAAGGATAATCGAAACACTAGCCCTAAAGAGCCAGATACCAGATGACAGGTGGTTTGTAAACCTAGATGAATATGGAAATACATCAGCGGCCAGTATACCACTAGCCCTAAATGAGCTAGTTGAGAAGGTCTTGCCGGATAGGAAGCTTGAACAAATCGATGGCAGGAGGATTATTTCCCTAGCCTTTGGTGGTGGACTTAGCTATGGTGGATTTTTACTCAAGATAAGAAAGAAGTAAGAGGCAATATTTTACTTTTATAGATAAGAGCAATAGATATAGTAAAAAGGTATTTATATGTATAGATACAAATAAAAATCAAATAAAAAACAATAAAGAATGTTAAAAGGAGAATATAAAAATGATAGAAAAGATAAAGGCAATATTAGCAGACCAGTTAGACATTGAATTAGAAGATATAAAGGACAACAGTGATATTCAGGAAGAATTAGAAGCGGATTCATTAGACGTAATGGATATAATGACAGAAATTGAAGATGAATTTGATATAGAGGTAGAAGACGAAGCTATAGAAGAATTGAGAACTCCTCAGAAGATAGCTGACTACATAGCAAAGGTAAAGTAATAGCCATGAAAAACAAGGAAATATGTACTTTATTGGGCATAGACTACCCTATTTTTCAAGGTGGAATGGCCTGGGTATCAGATGCTGAACTAGCGGCTGCCGTATCAAATGCAGGTGGTCTCGGAATCATAGCAGCAGGCAATGCACCCAAAGATTGGGTTGTAAATGAGGTCAGAAAAGTAAAGACACTTACAGATAGGCCTTTTGCCCTAAACCTCATGTTACTCAGTCCATTTATCGATGAGGTAGTTGATGCCGTGATAGAAGAAGGCGTAAAAATAGTAGTGACTGGGGCAGGTAATCCAGGCAAGTATTTTAGTAAACTAAACGAGCATGGAGTAAAGATAATACCAGTAGTACCATCAGTAGCTCAGGCTATCAGGATGGAAAGAAATGATGGTGTTGTAGCCATGATAGCAGAGGGCGCTGAAGCAGGTGGCCACGTAGGTGTAACCAACACTATGTCCTTGATACCACAGATAGTAGATGCTGTATCACTGCCAGTCATAGCTGCGGGTGGAATAGCGGATGGTAGGGGTTTTGCTGCAGCAATTTGTCTAGGTGCTAGTGGAATCCAGCTAGGAACTAGGTTTTTGGTAGCCCATGAATGTAATGTCAGCCAAGCCTACAAGGACAAGGTCTTAAAGGCCAAGGACACATCTACCATAACAACCGGAAATTCAACAGGCCACCCTGTCAGGGTAATCAAAAATAAGTTTGCCAAGAAATTCAAGGCCATGGAAGAGGGGGCAAGTAGCCCAGAAGACTTGGAAGCATTCGGTGCTGGTGCCTTGAGGAGGGCAGTAGTAGATGGCGATGTGGACAATGGTTCAGTCATGGCAGGCCAGATAGCAGGTCTGGTAAAAAAGACAGAATCATGCAAGGAAATAATAGAAGACCTAATGAAGGGTTATTCAGAGGTAGTCAAGGGACTAGATATTTAGATAGTGAAAGGATAGGTTAGGAATGAGTAAAAAAATAGGGATATTATTTCCTGGTCAGGGCTCTCAATATGAGGGCATGGGTAGGGACTTGATAGCTAGCCCAGTATACAAGAGGGCCAAGGATATATTGGATGAGCATACATATTCGGTGGTTGAGGCTGCTAGACTTGAAGACCTATCAAAGACCAGGTATGGTCAGGTATCTATATTTTTAAATAGTCTTAGCCTATATCAGGAACTAAAGGATAGGCTTTTGGATCCCAATAATATAGGGGTATCAGCCAGTCTTGGTTTGAGCCTTGGTGAGTATACAGCCTTGTGTGCAGCAGGAGTATTTTCTATCGATGAAGGTATAGACCTTGTCAAAAATAGGGGTCTAATCATGGAAGAAGGTGCGGCAGGTCGTGGCTCAATGGTGGCAGTTATGAAGACTGGACTAGAAACCATCCAAGACCTAGTTGACCAGGCTAGAGAGGGTCAGGTACTATCTGTATGCAACTTAAATTCTCCCGGCCAGATAGTGGTGGGAGGAGAATTTGAGGCTCTTGATAGGTTTGAGGAAAAATGCAAGGAAGCCAAGATAAAGAGGTATATGAGGCTAAATGTGGAAGGTCCCTTCCATACTCAGATACTAGACCAGGCGGCCCAGAAGTTTGCAGATGAGTTTTTGAGCAAGGTAGATTATAGGGAGCCTAGCATGGAGGTCTATACTAACCTAAGAGGAAGCTCATATAAGGAAGTAGATTCTATAGCAGAAAACCTAAGGGACCAGATGTGTTCGCCGGTTAGATTTATAGACTGCGTTGAAAATATGATTGCAGATGGATGTCAGGTTTTTATAGAGATTGGTCCTGGCAAGTCACTATCCGGCTTTGTAAAAAAAATAAACAAGAATGTAAGGGTAATTAATATACAAAAAATATCCGATATAGAAGATATAGATTTAAATGACATTATACAGATTTAAACAGGATCTTTAAGCAAGATAGTTTATATAATATATATTAGCCTGATTAAATGTAAAATATACAAATTTATATACAATATATAGGATATAAATCTGGAGGATTTAATATGAATGAAATAAAGAAGGTAGCCTTTGTAACAGGTGCCTCTAGGGGTATTGGCAAGGCCATAGTTGAAAAATTGGCCACTGACGGTTACAAGGTGGGATTTAGTTATATAAGCTCAGATGAAAAGGCCAAGGCCATAGTTGATGAAATGAGTCAACAGGGTCTAGAGGTATTCTCTTTGAAGTTTGATGTCAAGGACTACCAGGATGTAGAAGAGGCATTTGCAAAGATATATGAGGAACACGGTAGAATAGATGTCCTAGTAAATAATGCAGGTATAACTAGGGACAAGTTGTTTTCAAGGATGAAGGAAGGCGACTTTGACCAGGTAATAGAGACTAACCTAAAGGGGATATTTAACTGTTCAAAGCAGGTAGCCAGAAAGATGTCAAAGCAAAAGTCTGGACGCATTATAAATATATCATCCCTAGCAGGTTTGGTAGGAAATATAGGCCAGGTCAACTATTCTGCTTCAAAGGCAGGTGTCATAGGCTTTACTAGGTCACTGGCAGCTGAACTAGGTGCATATGGAGTAACTGTAAATGCAGTGGCACCAGGCCTAATAAAGACAGATATGACAGATGCTATTCCAGACCAGATTAGGGAAGGCATGATTAGTGCCGCACCCCTAAAACGTATAGGTCAGCCTCAAGATATAGGTAACATAGTAGGATTTTTGGCAAGTGACTCAGCCTCATATATTACAGGTCAGGTTATCAGTGTTGACGGTGGCCTATCATCTATATAGATCAAAAGTGGAAATAGGTTTATAGGTTTACTATAAAAACCTAAATAAGTTTGTAAGGAGAAAATTCTTTTTATGAGTAGAAGGGTAGTTATTACAGGAGCTGGCGTAATCAGTTCCCTAGGGAATTCTGTAGACACCTTTATAGAAAATATAAAAGACGGAAAAAATGGCATAAGTCCGATTGAAGGTATAGACGTAAGCAATAACAAGGCCAAGCTAGCAGCAGAGGTCAAGGACTTCGATCCAAAGGCCTTTGCCATAGATGGTCACAAGAAAAAAGACAAGTTTGTCCAATATGCAATTGCAGCAGCCAAACAGGCCTACGAGAGCAGTGGTTATGAAATAAATGACGAAAATAAATTTAGGACAGGTGTAGTAGTAGGTAGTGGAATTGGTGGTTTGGTAACTATCCAGGAAGCCTATGCCAAGTATCAGGAAAAGGGACCTAGAAAGGTATCGTCCCACTTTATACCAAAGGCTATAGTCAATATGGCTTCTGCCCATGTATCCATATGCCTTGGAACTAGAGGAGTATGTACCTCTAGTGTAACTGCCTGTGCAACATCTACAGATTCTATAGGTCATGCTTTTAGGTTGATCAAGGACGGCTACCAGGATGCAGTTTTTGCAGGTGGATGTGAAGCATCCATATGTGAACTAGGTGTGTCTGGCTTTGAGTCTATGTCAGCCCTATCATTTTCACAGGATACAGACAGGGCATCTATACCTTTTGACAAGGAGAGGTCTGGATTTGTAATGGGAGAAGGGGCTGGAGTACTTTTACTAGAGTCTCTAGACTCAGCCCTAGCAAGGGGAGCAAACATAATATGTGAAATAGCAGGCTATGGTCAGACAAGTGATGCCTACCATATCACTGCCCCAGATCCAGAGGGTGAGGGTGCCAAGATGTCCATGCTATTGGCTCTTGAAGAGGCAGGAGTAAAGCCTGACGAACTTACTTACATCAATGCACATGGAACTAGCACACCTATGAACGATGCCATAGAGACCAAGGCCATAAAGAAGGCCTTTGGGGACCATGCCAAGAATCTGTGCGTATCGTCTACCAAGAGCATGACAGGTCATATGTTGGGGGCAGCGGGAGCAGTAGAAGCCCTTGTATGTGCCTATGCTGTCAGAGATGGATTCCTTCCTCAGACACTCAACTACAGGGTGGCAGATGAAGACTGTGACCTAGACTATGTAGCAGGTGGAACTAGGTACCAAGAAGTAGCAACAGCCATATCAAACTCACTAGGTTTTGGTGGTCACAACTCAAGTCTCCTATTTAAAAAGTACAGCGAGTAGGTGAAGATATGTTGAATATAGAAGAAATAAAACAAATAATACCACATAGGTATCCATTTCTACTCATAGATAGGGTAGAGGAAATGGAGATAGGCAAGAGCGTTCATGCAATAAAGTGTATAACTGCATCAGAGCCTTGGTTTACCGGACATTTTCCAGACCATAATGTAATGCCAGGAGTCCTGCTTGTTGAGGCAATGGCCCAGGCAGGGGCAGTATCTATCCTATCAATGGAAGAAAACAAGGGCAAGCTTGCCTTTTTCTCAGGCATAAAAAACGCCAAATTCAGAAGAGAGATAGTTCCTGGAGACAGGCTGGACATATATGTGGAAATAACTAAGATGAGAAAAAACTATGGGACAGGTGCAGGTAAGATCTATTGTGGTCAGGACCTGTGTGTAGAAGCAGAAATAAGTTTCTTTATAGAAAAATAAAAGCGTAGACAAGTCAAAATAAAAACATAAAAATTAAAATAAGGGCTAGTATCTTAGGCTAGCCTAAATAGGGATAGGGGCTGACCAGTAAGGTTGGTCCCTTTAAATATATTTTTGTCTGAAGAGGTCATTGTATGTGAATATGGTGAATTTATGTATGGATAATTAGCTAATTTGCAAAAAAAGTAAAAAAATATGAATAATATTCACTATAAGTGGTGACAATTTTCGTATTTTTAGATATAATAGCTAAATATAAAAGTCTAGATATTCAAATTTATTAGGTATTTTTAGGAGGAATAATGGAAGAAATGAATGTAAACGTGGACCAGGTAAGCCAGTCCAGTAAGAGGGAAGGGCTAAAGTATTCAATAGAGTCAGTGCCACCACTTGGCGTGTCTATTTTGTTGGCTCTACAGCATATACTAGCAGCCTTTGCAGGTATAATAGCTGTGCCTCTAGTTGTTTGTGCAGCACTGAAACTAAGCGTTGAGCAAACTACCCTAATGGTCGGTGCAACTATATTTGCATCAGGAATCACAACAATATTGCAGTCAAAGGGACTAGGTCCAATAGGGTCTAGGGTTTCCGGTATGATGGGTACCGACTTCACCTTTGTAAATCCATCAATTAGTGTTGGAGCCAAGTTTGGTATAGCCGGTATAGTAGCAGCTACAATAACAGGTTCTCTAGTAGAAATTATTTTGAGTAGGTTTATAAAGCCGCTAATGAAGTTTTTTCCACCACTAATCACAGGTACAGTGGTATCTTTGATAGGTATTACCCTATTGCCAGTTAGTATAGACTGGGCAGCAGGTGGTGTAGGGGCAGCTGACTATGGTTCTTTGAAGAATCTTTGCGTAGCCTTTTTAATCATGTTATTTACCCTATTTTTGAACCACTTTGGTAGGGGAATGCTATCAACAGCAGCTGTATTTATAGGCATGGTGTTTGGCTACCTAGTATGTATACCTATGGGTATGGTAGATTTGACATCCGTAGCTAATGCAGACTGGATAGCAATACCAAATATTTTACGTTATGGATTTCATTTTGATATGGCTTCTACCCTTTCCTTTGTGCCAGCCTATGTAGTTTCTACTATAGGTACAGTTGGTATAATGATGGCTATCGGAGAGGCTTCTCATGAAAAAATAAATAGTGATAGAGCTGCAGCAGGTGTCCTATGCGACGGTGTCGGTTCTATGATATCAGGTCTATTTGGAGCAGGCCCAAACACTGCCTTTTCACAGAATGTAGGTTTAATTACATTAACTAAGGTAGCTAGTAGACATGTAATGATAATTGCTGGTATAATATTAGCCATACTAGGAGTATTTCCAAAGTTGAGTGCTCTAATTGCAGTAATGCCTTCTCCAGTCTTGGGTGGTGTTGGTGTGATTATGTTTGGTCTAGTTGCAGCCCAGGGTATAAAGACCCTAGCTTCAATTGACTTGGGTGATCGTGAATTATTGATAATATCTGTTGCCTTTGCCCTAGGTATAGGCGTAACAGTAAAACCTGAAATACTACAGGGCCTACCAAATGCCCTAAAGATGGTTCTATCATCAGGTATTTCAACAGGTACCATAGCAGCCTTGATACTAAATATTGTCTTGGTTGACAGGAGAAAAAAAGTAAGTCCTTAGAGGGCAGGAGGGAATATAATGAAACTATTAGAAGATATGATTTTGAAAAAAGGTAGGGTCTTGGATGGTAATATATTGAAGGTAGACAACTTCCTAAACCACCAGATAGATGCAGAACTATTTATGGAGATGGGCAAGGATTATTATGACCACTTCAAGGACAAGGGAATTACTAAGATACTTACACTAGAGGTGTCGGGTATAGCTATTGCCTTTGCAGCAGCGACATACTTCAAGCTACCCCTAGTATTTGCCAAAAAGTCTGCATCACTTACTCTTGCAGATGATGTATATACTAGTAAGGTAGTATCGTACACAAAGAAGAAAGAGTACGATATAAAGGTTGATAAGAACTTCCTATCAGCAGATGACAAGGTCTTGATAATAGATGACTTCCTAGCTACAGGTCAGGCCCTAAAGGGCTTGGTTTCATTATGTGACCAGGCAGGAGCTCAAGTTGCAGGAATTGGTATAGCCATAGAAAAGACTTTCCAAGATGGTGGAAAGAATTTTAGAGATAAGGGTTATGATGTATACAGCCAGGCCATGATTAAGGCCTTTGAAAACAATTCAGTAGTTTTTGAGTAAAGTTAATAGAAATATTTGAGGAAATACTGAGGATTTCTTGTTGATAATGTGGATTAGTGATGCTATTTCAATTTTATCTAACAGGGAAGTCTCAGTATTTTTTTTGTAAAAAGTCTTGTATTCTTGTATTTATTGTATTATAATAAATAATATAAATTAAGTATTATATCTAGTAATACATACAAGGGTATAAACTTAATATTTATCAGAATAGGCTAGATGGAAGAACAGAATTTTATAAAGTGAATTTTGAATCATATGTAGTATTTTTAAATTGTAGAGGAGGGGTTTATATGATTATTTCTTTGGATACATCTTCTAGTGTTCCAATTTATGTGCAGTTGAGAAATCAGATTGTACTGGGTATTAGTAGGGGCGACTTGAAGTTGGGTGAAAGCCTACCTACTGTCAGACAGATGGCCAAGGATGCGGGTATCAATACAATGACAGTCAACAAGACTTACCAAATATTAAAGGCTGAGGGCTTTATAGAGATTGACCGTAGAAGTGGTGCCTTTGTATCTGCTAGTCAGCATATGGATAGGGATTTTAAGGAGAAATTGGAGTCGGAATTGGAGCTACTGACAGCTGAAGCCTGTGTCAAGGGTATGGACAAGGAAGACTTTATAAAGATGTGTGAGAGGGCCTTTGCAGGACTTAAGGTGTGTGAGGAGGTATAGCTATGAATATATTGCTATTTGTTATTATAGGTATTTCCAATTTGATAATGTGCCTTGCCTTTTGGTTTAGCTTGAAGAAAATTTTGGATTACAAAAATGGCATGGTTTTGGGTATGCACGTGGATAGGGATAAGATGGAAGACCCAGACATATTGCGACTGATTGAAAAGTACGGTAAGAAGCTAGGGATTTTGAAGTTGATCCTGCTTGTGGGTTCAATTTTGACCCTGGCAGTAATCTGGCTTAATGTGGATATTTTTATAATGGTATATATGGTCTGGTTAATATTGGCCATAGGCTATTATCAGTATATATCAATATTTTGTATGAGGGATATGTATAGTCTCAAGGAGGACAGGGGCTGGATAAACAAGGAGTCCAACTTAATAAAGATTGATACTAGGGTATCCAGTATGGATGATAAGATGAAACTGAGCCCTCTTGTACATTTGCCGTTTTTGTTTGTTTATGGCTACTTGATAATAGACGGTATAATAGAAGGGCCAGTTTTGAAAAGTATTTTTAGGGGAGCTGACCAGTCTGCATATATGGACTTAAAGTTTATGCTAATTATTATTTTTGCTATAAGTGTATTTATTTCTCTGTCCTATCTACTTGTACATATAATTTACGGCGATAGAAAAAATCAAGTCTACTGTGAAGATAGTCCAATCAATTATATGGCAAATAGGGTGGATAAGTTGTATTGGTCTAGGGCAAGTCTGCTGGCAGACCTCCTTGTATTTATAACCAGTATGTATATCCTGTATAGGTTGATAGGAAATGCTTGGTTGTATGATGTTGATATGGCTATATATGTTGTTGGTTTATTCCTATCTAGCATAGCTTGTATTTTCGTGGGCAAGATAGCCAATACTAAGAGGGATGATATCCTTAGCTATGCTAAAAATATTGAGTATATGGATGATGACTACTATTGGAGAAAGGGTTGGTATTCAAACCCTAATGACAAAAGAATATTTGTGCCAAGCAGGCTAAATTCTATGAACCAAGAATTTAATATGGCTAAAAAATCAGCCAAGATAATAAATTTACTACTGGCTATATTGATCTTGGGTACATTTTTTATATGTTTCTTGCCGCCTAATAAGGATGTAGAGATTACAGCCAAGGGTGATAGGATAAGGGTATCGTCAGGTTTATACAAGACTGAGTTCAAGAGATCTGATGTTCTTGGTTTAGACTTGGTGGATGATATGGAGGATGATTCATATATTAGGACAAATGGCATCAGCATGGGAGAGATAAATATAGGTAGGTTTAGAGGTAAAAGGATAGGAGGACTAGACCTATATATCAACAGTCCAAAGAGGCCCCTTGTAAGGATAAAGTTAAAACACAGGTTGGTATATATTAGTGGTGATAAAGACTTGAAGGCAGAGGACGTATATAAGTTGGTTAAAGGAAAATAAACTTGCCTATATTATCTGAAAAATCTTTTTTTTAGGCTATTTATGTGCTAAACTAGAGTTGTGAACTTATATTTAAATCTTGAAATACTATTAGGAGAGATTAATATGTCTAATTTTAAAAAAGTTATAAATTTACTATACTGCTTGGTACTTGTATGTATAGTAGTGGTCTTGTATTCAATGGCCTTTAATCTTGAATTTATGGAGAGTTTTATAGTTAGCCTTAGGAGTGATTCTAACTACACTATGGTCTTGAATATGTTTGTAATACTGGTATTATTAGTGACTGGACTAAGGGTCATATATCTACTGTTCAAAAAATCTGATGACAGCTACTTGCTTTTATTCGAGGATGAGGGTAGTATTATGATTTCTGATAGGTCTATAGAGAGGACTGTTAGGCAGGCAGCTAGCAAAATTCAAGAGATTGGTCAGTTGGATGTAAAGACTAGTATAAAAAATAAAAAGGATGGCGAGTCAGATATAAAGGTCTATATAAAGTGTGGACTGGACTATGAAAAGTGTATGCAAGATTACTCTAGTATCGATAATGACCAGGCTATTGGTATGACTGAATTGACCAATATGATTCAGGAGGAACTCCACAAGGCAGTGGAGAACTTTATAGGTCAGAGGGTCAATGAAATAAATATAAAATTCTATGATATAGAAAAAAAGGACAAGTTTGACAAGTCTCACAAGAAATCTCAACAGGAATCTGAGTATGGGGACAAAGTTAAAAGGGTTAAGTAAGGAGGTGCCGAAATGATAGATGAAAATTACCATATAGAAGATATAGATGATATTTTTGATAATCAGGATGATTTTGTCAAGGAGGTATCTGCTGAATCTCAACCTGTCAGGGCTAGGGTAGTGTTTGAGGATAGTTCTGATAAAGAAAGTAAGAAAGAAGAGGTCCAGCCTAATATTGGACAAGATTATGACCAAGTATACAATGTCCAGGAGGAGTCAATAAATCATGGCGGGGAAAAGAGAAAGCCCCTGATTAACAATACGAAGAAAAATACTCTATGGGAAAAATTAGAGGCTATGCTACTAGCAGCCTACAGGAAGAAGCCAAATACACTTATAGCTACCATAGTTGGAATTATAATAGCAATCTTATTTTTATGGATTGGTTTCTTGAAGACAGCTGTAATATGCATAGTAGTATTTATAGCCAATATAATTGGACAAATATTTGACCAAAATCCAGTCGTTGTTGGTCTAGTTGAGACAATAGTTAGAAAGTTTAAGTAAGGTATTTTATATATTTGTGAGGTGTAGATATGGATTACAAGGATAATAATACAGACAACCAGCATACTAGCAAGCTAGTATTTGATGAGCAGGTAATCGCCAAAATAGTTGCTATGGCTATTAAGGGACAGGATGGTATCACTACAGTCAAGAGCAACGGAGCTTTTTCAGGTATAGTAGGCAGGGGCAATGAAAGCAGTGGTATAAATGTTGAAGTTGGTGAGACTGAAGTTGCAGTTGACCTAAGGTTGTGGTTGGAGTTTGGCAAGAATGCCAGGGAAATTTACACGAGAATTAAAGAGGTAATAGAGGACCAGGTCATGAGCATGACTGGTTTGAAGGTTGTCGAGGTCAATGCAAAAATTGAAGATGTATTAAGCCCAGATGAATTTAGGGACAGGCTTAACGGGTAATAAGAAGATAGGGCAGTTGTACAAATGTATGGCTGCTTTTTAAATAGGTTAAGCCAAGGAAAGAGGGATAGAAATGAAGATAAAAGAAGTTGAAAATGGAATCATACTAGAAGGGGTCGAGGACTTTGAACCAGCCCATGTGTTTGATTGTGGCCAGTGCTTTAGGTGGATTAGGCAGGATGATGGGTCATATACAGGTGTTGCTATGGGCAGGGTTATCAATGTGAGCAAGCTAGGTGATGATATACATATAGATAATACTAGCTTAGAGGACTTTGAAAATATCTGGTATGAATACTTTGACCTAGGAAGAGACTACAAAGCCCTAAAAAAAGACCTAGCCAAGCATGATGAAAATTTGAAAAAGGCTGTAGATTTTGGGCAGGGTATCAGGATACTACAGCAGGATGGCTGGGAGATGCTGATTTCCTTTATAATATCATCGAACAATAGGATACCAATGATACAGAGGGCCATCAACAACATATCTGAAAGTTATGGTCGCAAGATAGGGACTTATAGGGGGCAGGACTACTATGCCTTCCCGACACCAGAGGACCTAGCCCAGGCCAGCATAGAGGACTTGAGAGAATGTAAGACTGGTTTTAGGGACAAGTATATCTACCATACAACTAGGGCAGTGTTAGATGAAAAGATTGACCTAAAGGCCTTTGTAGGCATGGAACCAGAGCTATGCCACAAGGAATTATTGAAGTTCAAGGGGGTTGGAGCCAAGGTTGCCGATTGTATAGCCCTATTTGGTATGAGAAAGTACAATTCCTTCCCTGTGGATGTATGGGTCAAAAGAGTAATGCAGGAATTTTATGGGGCGGATGATATGAGTCTTCCAAAGATGAGGAAGTATGGTATGGACCTATTTGGAGAAGATGCTGGTTTTGCCCAGCAGTATTTGTTTTATTATGTGAGGGAGCTAGAAATAGGAAAGAAGTAGTATCCTATTTGAGAAGGATTTTTTTAGGTGAAAGTTGAAATTATAAGTATCTTGAAGGATTGGAAGTAGTAATCTTCTAGGAGTATTATTTGTAGAGGCAGGGGGATGTAATGGTATTAAAGGTTACGGTTTTAATAGTTCTGTTATCCTATATAATAGGGATAATAATTTCCATGAATATACTCTTGGAAAATAGGGACCCATCAAAGACCCTCTTGTGGATATTGATGTTCATGATTTTTCCGGGTGTGGGTATTGTATTATATGTATTCTCTGGGAGGAATATCAGAAAACACAAGTTGTTTAAGGCTAAGACCAAGTCTAGTAAGTTGAGCCATAGGCAACTATTAAACAGTATGGAAATCCTCAAGAATATAGTTAAGAACCAGCAGAAAATGTTGGAAGAGGGTAGTCTAATGGGGGATGATGCCAGCCCTATAAAAGAAAGGGTGGTCAGGCTACTCTTTAATATAGGTCAATTTCCCTATACTACCAATAATGAACTGGAAATATATAAGGATGGTCATGAGAAGTTTGCTAATTTAATTGAGGATATGAAGGCAGCCAAGGACCATATACATCTGGAGTACTTTATAGTCAAGGATAGTCAGATAGCGAGGGAAATTCAGGCTGTCTTGATTGAAAAGGCCAGGCAGGGTCTAGAGGTTAGACTTTTGTATGATGACTTTGCCTGCTGGAGGCTCAAGATCAATAGGTCTTTCTTGAGAGAATTAAAGGAGGCGGGTGTCAAGTGTGCAGCCTTCCTGCCTACCAAGTTTCCAATCTTTGGTGGTCAGCTCAACTACAGGAATCATAGAAAGATAGCTGTAGTCGACGGCAAGATTAGCTATACAGGAGGCCTGAATATAGGTGATGAATATATGGGCAAGTTCAAGAAGTTTGGCTATTGGAGGGATACTCATATCAGGATTAGGGGTATAGCTACCCATATGCTCCAGTTAATATTTATAGTGGACTGGTACCTTACTACAAATGAACTATTGAGTGATGACAAGTATATGCCTAAGATGAAGATAATAGGTGATACTGCCATTCAGGTGGTTGGTACAGGACCTGATAGCAAGTGGGAAGATATACATTATGCCTTTTTCTCGGCAATCAGCCAGGCCAAGAAGAGGGTCTACATAGAGACACCGTATTTTATACCGGATGAGAGCCTACTAAAGGCAATAAAGACAGCAGCCCTATCTGGTGTAGATGTAAGGATTATCTTTCCACAGAAGATTGACCACTATATAGTAAATATAGCATCATACTCATACTTTGAGGAGATAATGAAGGCAGGTGGCAAGGTATATCTATACCAAAATGGATTTATACATTCCAAGGTATTTTTGGTGGATGATGAGCTGGCTTCCATAGGCTCATCCAATATGGATCTGAGGAGTTTTATGCTAAATTTTGAGGTCAATGCCTTTATCTATGATAAGGAATATGTAAATATGGTGGCAGACCAGTTTTATAGGGACCAGGAGGATTCAATCCAGCTTTTGGAGGAAAATTACAGGACCAGAAATGTATGGGTTAGACTAGCAGAATCAATATCTAGGCTCTTCTCCCCCCTACTATAATTTAAGCTTTTTTTAAGAATTTGGATATATACTATTAGCAGTCATAAAGAATGAGTGCTAAATAAATACGGAGGTGTTTAATTATGAAAATAAAACCATTAGGAGATAGGGTTGTTTTGAAGAAGGTAGAAGCCGAAGAAAAGACAGCCAGTGGAATAATTTTGACAGGTGCTGCCAAGGAAAAACCACAGTTTGCAGAAGTTATAGCTGTAGGCTCAGGTATAGTTGACGGCAAGGAAATAGAAATGGAAGTAGAAATAGGTGACAGGGTAATATACAATAAGTATGCTGGAACTGAAGTCAAGATAGAAAAGGAAGAATTCATAGTCCTAAAGATAGAAGATATAGTAGGTATATTGGTATAGGATAGTAATTAGGAAGGAGCTTTAAAATGGCAAAAGAAATAAAATTTGCAAAGGATGCGAGAGCATCTTTGGAAGCAGGTGTAAACAAGTTGGCAGATACTGTAAAGGTTACACTAGGACCAAAGGGTAGAAATGTAATATTAGACAAGAAATTTGGGGCACCACTAATCACAAATGATGGTGTAACAATAGCCAAGGAAATAGAACTAGAAGACAAGTTTGAAAACATGGGAGCCCAGCTAGTCAAGGAAGTTGCAACAAAGACTAACGACGTAGCCGGTGATGGTACAACTACAGCGACAGTCCTAGCCCAGGCAATAATCAGAGAAGGCCTAAAGAATGTAACAGCAGGCTCAAACCCTATCCTACTTAGGAAGGGGATAAAGAAGGCTGTAGACGTTGCAGTAGAGGAATTAAAGAACAATTCTAAGGAAATAAATACTGAGGAAGAAATTGCCCAGGTAGGAGCTATATCAGCAGGTGACGAAGAAGTAGGCAAGCTGATAGCAGAGGCAATGAAGACAGTAGGCAAGGATGGAGTAATAACTATTGAAGAGTCAAAGTCAATGGTTACAGAATTGGAATCAGTAGAAGGTATGCAGTTTGACAGGGGATTCGTATCTGCCTACATGGTAAATGACGTAGAAAAGATGGAAGCAGTCCTGGAAAATCCATATATCTTGATTACAGACAAGAAGATTTCAAACATCCAGGAAATACTACCCCTACTAGAAGAGCTAGTTCAACATGGTGGCAAGCTACTGATAATAGCAGAAGACCTAGAGGGTGAAGCCCTATCTACACTAGTAGTCAACAAGCTAAGGGGAACATTTGATGTAGTAGCAGTCAAGGCACCAGCCTTTGGTGATAGGAGAAAGGCCATGCTAGAAGACCTAGCAATCCTAACAGGTGGTAGATTTATATCTACAGAGCTAGGCTTTGACCTAAAGGAAGTCCAGCTAGATATGTTGGGAAGGGCCCAGACAGTCAAGGTAAACAAGGAAACTACAACTATAGTTGGCGGAATAGGCTCAAAGGAAGATATAGCTCACAGGATAAACCAGATAAAGATGCAGATGGCAGACTCTACATCAGACTTTGATAGGGAAAAATTGGCAGAAAGATTGGCCAAGCTATCAGGTGGAGTAGCTGTAGTCAAGGTAGGAGCAGCTACAGAAGTAGAGATGAAGGAAAGAAAACTAAGGATAGAAGATGCCCTAAATGCGACAAAGGCAGCCGTTCAGGAAGGTATAGTAGCAGGTGGTGGTACAGCCTTTGTATCTGCCATACCAGCAGTAGATGCCCTAGTAGCATCACTGGATGGAGAAGAAAAGCTAGGCGCACAGATAATAAGAAGAGCCCTAGAAGAACCACTAAGACAGATAGCAATAAATGCAGGTCTAGAGGGATCTGTAATCATACAAAACGTGATAAATTCAGATTCTCAGATAGGATTTGATGCCTTGAATGAGGACTATGTAAACATGATAGAGGCAGGTATAGTTGACCCAACTAAGGTAAGTAGGAGTGCCCTACAGAATGCCTCATCAATAGCAAGTGTATTCTTGACTACAGAGGCTGCCATTGCAGACCTACCAGGTAGCGACGATATGCCAGGTATGCCAGGTGGAATGCCAGGAATGATGTAGTCTGCATAGGATAAGCAAGTAATATAAAAAAGAAGCAAGTGGAGGTTAGCATTCCAAATAAAGTTATAGTAATGCGGCCTCCATTTTTATATATTTAAATATATAAATGATTGACAAAAATCAGGACAAAAGTATTGCAAATACTGAATATAAGGACAGATTCAATTATATTGATATATACCTAAAAAATATGGTATAATACTTGTTATAAGTAAAAACAAAACGAAAAAATATTTCAATAGGACTTAGATTGTTCGTATATTTATTTGATAAATCTAGTGTCAGAATAAGAAGGGAGAAAATATGAAACACGAGATAGTTCTTGTAATTGACTTTGGAGGTCAGTACAACCAGCTAATAGCTAGGAGAGTAAGAGAAAACAACGTATACTGTGAAATCCTACCATACACAACTAGCATAGAAAAGATAAAGGAAAAAAATCCTAAGGGTATAATCTTCACAGGAGGACCTAACAGTGCCTACCTAGAAGATTCACCAAAGATGTCAACTGAAATATTCGAAATAGGTGTACCAATTCTTGGTATATGCTATGGTGACCAGTTGATGGCCCACCTACTAGGTGGTAAGGTTGAAAAGGGAGACAACCAGACTAGAGAATATGGTAAGACAATCATAGAATACGGTCAGTCTCCAATATTCGAAGGAATATCAAGCAACCAGGTATGGATGAGCCATACAGACTATATATCAGCAGCTCCTCAGGGATTTGACGTAGTAGCAACTACAGCCAACTGTCCTGTAGCAGCTATGCACAATGTGGAAAGAAAGCTATACGGAGTACAGTTCCATCCAGAAGTAGAACACTCAATAGAAGGAGACAAGATACTTGCAAACTTCCTTTACAAGATTTGTCAGGTAAGTGGAGACTGGACTACTAGCTCATTTATAGACGACAAGGTAGCAGAAATAAAGGCAAAAGTTGGTGACAAGAAGGCCCTATGTGCTCTATCAGGTGGAGTAGACTCATCAGTAGCAGCAGCCTTGATGCATAGAGCAATAGGCGACAACCTAACTTGTGTATTCGTTGACCACGGTCTATTAAGAAAGAACGAAGGTGACGATGTGGAGAGGATCTTCAGACAGAAATTCGGTATGAACCTAATCAGGGTAAATGCAGAAGACAGATTCCTAGGCAAGCTAGCAGGAGTAAGAGAACCAGAAGCAAAGAGAAAGATAATAGGTGAAGAATTCATCAGGGTATTCGAGGCAGAATCACAGAAGCTAGGTAAGATGGACTTCTTGGTACAGGGTACAATCTATCCAGACGTAGTAGAATCAGGTAATGGAGAATCTGCAACAATCAAGTCTCACCACAATGTAGGTGGACTACCAGAAGATGTAGACTTTCAGGAAATAATAGAACCACTAAGAGAGTTATTCAAGGATGAAGTAAGAAAGATAGGTCTAGAGCTAGGTATAGAAGAAAACCTAATATTTAGACATCCATTCCCAGGACCAGGACTAGGTATTAGGGTAATCGGAGAAGTAACTAAGGAAAAATGCGATATCCTAAGAGAAGCCGACGCAGTATACATGGACGAGCTAAGAAATGCTGGCCTATACAAGGAAATATGGCAGGCCTTTGCTACACTACCAGATGTAATGACTGTAGGTGTAATGGGTGACGAAAGAACATATGCCCACCTAGTTGGACTAAGAGCTGTTGCATCAAGCGATGGTATGACATCTGACTGGTACAAGATTCCTTATGACGTTTTGGAGAGGATTTCTAATAGGATAATTAATGAGGTTGAAGGGGTTAACAGGGTTGTGTATGATATAACTAGTAAGCCTCCTGGAACAATTGAATGGGAATAGGTAATAAAATTAGCGTACCTCTTTATTTGGGTTCCATAATATATAGCGTTGATGGTAACAAAAATGCTTTCAAAGTCGTAAGACTAAGAG
>OHAD01000378.1_pt1 | contig 54238 bp, 49 predicted proteins | sample 1577011 | NCBI WGS metagenome assembly OHAD01 (sample SAMEA3541510, study PRJEB24748) | human gut metagenome | biome: human gut; feature: human-associated habitat; material: faeces | place: China | collected 2012 | reverse complement strand
CCGCCGGTGAGGGTTGCGATCTTGGCCAGGGCCTCTTCCCGGCTGAGCAGCTTCCGCTCCTGTTCATCCACCTGCATGGTGTAGCCCAGAGCGCCGGAAGTCCGGGGAACAATGGTGATCTTGTGCACCGGGGCACTGTCCTTTTGCTTGGCGGCCACCAGAGCATGACCGATCTCGTGGTAGGCCACGATCTGTTTTTCCTTTTCGTTGATGGCGGAGTTTTTCCGCTGGTAACCGGCGATGACCGTTTCCACAGCTTCTTCAAAGTCCTGCTGTTCCACTTGGTCTCTGCCGCAGCGCACAGCCCGCAAAGCACCTTCGTTGATGATGTTGGCCAGCTCTGCGCCGGAAGCGCCGGCGGTGGCCCGGGCAATTACGCCGAAATCCACGCCAGGGGCCACATGCACATCTTTGGCATGGACCTTCAGAATGGCAATGCGTCCTTCCAGATCGGGCAGCTCCACCGGAATGCGCCGGTCGAAGCGGCCGGGACGCAGCAGAGCCGGGTCCAGAGACTCCGGCCGGTTGGTGGCCGCCAGGATGATCACGCCCCGGCTGCCGTCAAAGCCGTCCATCTCACTGAGCAGCTGGTTGAGGGTTTGCTCCCGTTCATCGTTGCCGCCCATGGTGGAGTCCCGGCGTTTGCCGATGGTGTCGATCTCGTCGATAAAGACAATGCAGGGGGCTTTTTCCTGGGCTTGCTTGAACAGGTCCCGCACCCGGGCGGCGCCCATGCCCACAAACATCTCCACAAATTCCGAGCCGGAAATGGAGAAGAAGGGAACGCCTGCTTCGCCGGCCACTGCCTTGGCCAGCAGGGTTTTACCGGTGCCCGGAGGGCCTACCAGAAGGGCGCCTTTGGGCAGCTGAGCGCCGATTTTGCTGTATTTTTCCGGGGCGTGGAGGAAGTCCACCAGCTCCTGAAGGGCTTCCTTGGCTTCATCCTGCCCGGCCACATCGGCAAAAGTCTTGCCGGTCTGGGCTTCCACATAGACTTTGGCGTTGCTCTTGCCGAAGGACATGGCATTGCCCGGGCCCATTTTTTTGGCGATCATGCGGAACATCAATGTGCCCAGCAGCGCCATCAGGGCAAAAGGCACCACAAAGCTGAGCACCATGGATACCGCAGCGGGCAGCTCTTTTTGAATGACGCCGCCGAACTGGACGCCGCTGCTGAGCAGCCGGTCGGTCAACTGAGGATCGCCCACATCGGCGGTGACATAGATGTTGGGGTCGTTTTTGTCGCTGGGCTTGATGGCGATTTCATCCTGGGTCAGCTGTACCACGGCCACTTTGCCTTCGTCCAGCATTTTCACAAAATCGCTGTAGTCGATCTGGATGGGATCGCGGCTGAACAAAAGGTTCATCACGATCACAACCAGCAAAAGCCCCACATAGTAAAAAATCAGGGAACGCCGCAGGCGCTTGGGGCCTTCCGGCTTTTTTCCGTTCTGGGAAGTGGGATTCATCGTTTCACTCTCCTTGGTCAGGCTCGGGCCTGAAAGTTTGAAGTTCAATGTTTTCTTTGATTATAATCAAGGAGAAAGCCAATGTCGAGAGGAAAAAAGAAATGTTTACGGAAAAGATACACATTTTTGGAAAAAGCAACGGGGGGATTGACAATGGGGAAAAAACTGATATAATGCAGAAAGAAAAAACTTCATAGCCTTATCGAGAGTGGCGGAGGGAACGGCCCGATGAAGCCCGGCAACCTGCATTTTTGCAAGGTGCCAAATCCGGCGGTAGTGTATCGAGAGATGAGGGACCTTCGACTGATTGCGCTCCGCCTGGCGGGGCGCTTTTTTTGCCTGTCAGGCATCGGCTCTACCTGGACGCTATGAAAACAAAGAAAGGAAGCATATCCATGGAAAAAAGATTCTTTACCTCGGAATCGGTGACCGAGGGACATCCCGACAAAATCTGCGACCAGATTTCCGATGCGGTGCTGGACGCCATTCTGGAAAAAGATCCCCAGGCCCGGGTGGCCTGCGAGACCACCTGCACCACCGGCATGGTCAATGTGATGGGCGAGATCACCACCAGCTGCTATGCGGACATTCCCCACATCGCTCGGGAAGTGGTGCGCCAGATCGGTTATGACCGGGCCAAGTACGGTTTTGACTGCGACACCTGTGCCGTCATCACCTCCATTGACGAACAGTCCAGCGATATCGCCATGGGCGTGGACCGTTCGCTGGAGGCCAAAAGCCAGGCGGAGCAGGACGAGGACAACGGCGCCGGGGATCAGGGTATGATGTTCGGCTTTGCCTGTGATGAGACCCCCGAGCTGATGCCCATGCCCATTATGCTGGCCCATAAGCTGTGCCGCCAGCTGACCAAGGTGCGCAAAGAGAAGGTTCTGCCCTATCTCCGCCCCGATGGAAAGGCCCAGGTGACAGTGGAATACCAGGATGGTGTTCCGGCCCGGCTGGACGCTGTGGTGGTTTCCTCCCAGCATGGCCCGGAAGTGGAGATGGAAAAGCTGCGCCAGGACATCATGGAGCATGTCATCAAAGAAGCCATCCCCCAGAATCTGCTGGATGAGAACACCAAGTACTATATCAATCCCACCGGTCGTTTTGTCACCGGCGGCCCGGCTGGTGACAGCGGACTCACCGGCCGGAAGATCATTGTGGATACCTACGGTGGCTATGCCCGTCACGGCGGCGGCGCCTTCTCCGGCAAAGACCCCACCAAGGTGGACCGCTCCGGCGCTTATATGGCCCGGTATGTGGCAAAGAACATCGTGGCCGCAGGCCTTGCCAAAAAGTGCGAGCTGCAGCTGAGCTATGCCATTGGTGTGGCCCATCCGGTGTCGGTGGCCGTGGAGACCTTCGGCACCGAGACTGTGCCGGTGGAAAAGATCGAGCAGGCTGTGCGTCAGTGCTTTGATCTGCGCCCCACCGCCATCATCCGCCATCTGAACCTGCGCCGTCCCATCTTCCAGAAGACCGCCGCTTACGGTCACTTCGGCCGCAACGAACCGGAGTTCACCTGGGAGAAGTGTGACAAGGTGGATGAGCTGAAAAAAGCCTGTGGCGTCTAAGCCTTTTTAAAAGTGCAAAAATAAAAATCCCGCGCCTTTTCAAAGGTGCGGGATTTTTTTACGCTGTATGGAAGAATTACTTTTCCAGGTAGAAGCGGATGCACTGGAAGGTCTGCTCCAGAGCGGAGATATGAGTGCGCTCGTAGCCGTGGGAAGCATAAACGCCAGGGCCCATAGTCATATGCCGGGCGTCATAGCCGGCCACCAGGCTGCCTTCCACATCGGAGCCATAGCGGTAATAGGTGTCCACGGCATAGTCCACGCCGTTTTCCTTGCAGGCCAGGGCCAGCTCTTTCAGCAGCTCATAGCTGTAAGGACCCTTGGAGTCCTTGGCGCACAGGGAGACCTTCCGCTCGGTGCCCGCCTGCAGCTCGCCTACGCAGCCCATGTCCACGGCGATGATGTCGTGGGCATCCCGGGGGATGAGGGTGGCGCCGCCGGTGCCGATTTCTTCATAGACGCTGAACTGCACCCACACCTGACGCTTCAGCTGTACCTTTTCTTCCTTTACATACTTGGCATAGGCCAGCAGAATGGCGCAGCAGGCCTTGTCGTCCAGAAAGCGGCTTTTGATGTAGCCCGATTTGGTGACAACGGTGCGGGGGTCCAGGCAGACAAAATCGCCGGTCTCGATGCCCAGAGCCAGCACATCTTCTACCGAGTGTACATCCTCGTCGATGACCACTTCAATGTTCTCGTCAAAGCTGCGGGGATCGTTCACATGGGGATTCACATGGGTGGAGGCGTTTTCCACCTGGATGGTGCCGGAATAGGAGCCATTGAACTTGGTGATGATCTCCACATTGCTGGTTTCCACATTGTTGGGATTCAGACCGCCGATGGGGGTGATCATCAGAGTGCCGTTGTCCTTGATGGCCCGGACCATGGCGCCCAGGGTGTCGGCATGAGCGGTCAGGGTGATGGGATTGCCTTCGCCGCCCAGGCAGCAGGCCACGCCGCCACGGCGGGGACCGGTGGTCTCCGGATAGCCGATGCGTCCCAGCTCTTCCCGCAGATACTGCTGTACTTCCTGATTGTAGCCGGTGGGGCTGTGGATGGCCAGCAGCTTCTGGGTCTGTTCCACCATGTAGTCTACATACTTCTTGTCCATACTAAAATCGCTCCTTTTTGTATATAAATTTAAGGAAACAACAAATTGTATCAGAATTCGTTCTCAATGGACTCCCACACATTCAAATGGAGTCCATCTTCATCGGGCACCAGGCCCAGCCGCCACAGGGAGACGCCACCGATGCCGAAGGCCCGGGCCAGGGTGCATTTCATCTGCACACTGTCGGCATTTTCGTACCAGACCACATTGTAGGTGCCGTCGCTGTCATCGTAATAGTAGAGGTAGGGGCTTTGAGAACTTTCATCAAAGTAATATTCCGAGGAACCGGACTGGAGCCGGTTGCGGATGGCCTCATAGCTGGAGGTTTTGGCGGTGCTGGAGAAGGTGGTGTCGGTATATTCCCAACGGGTGGTGCCAAAGGAGATGGCCAGCAGCACCTTGCTTTTGTCCCGCACGCCGGTCTGCTCGTCGGTGATCTGGAGCAGGGCCTGGTAGACCTTGTTGAAGGGGGCCAGGGGCGTTTGGGGGATGTCGGTCTGGAGATAGTCCGGCAGTGTGTTGGGGTCGTAATCGTGGGCCATGAGAATCACTTTGTCCACAATGTCTCCGATGGCCCGCCAGTCGTAGCCACGGTAGTTTTCCATGGGAGGCAGGGCACAATACAACAAGTACGAGCCGTTTTCATTCAATTCCTGGCGCAAAAGGGTGAGAAAAGCGGTGAAGGGGGCTTTGTAGCTTTCCGAGACAAAGCCTTCAAAGTCGATGGTCACTCCTTGGTAAGAGGGATTTTCCCGGAGAAAATCCACGATGGCCTGCACGGCAGCTTCCCGGTTTTCCTCTGAGAGGATCAGGGAAGCCTGGGTGTTCCCGTCATAAGTTTGGCTCAGATCCAGATAGACTCCCAGCAGCAGGGACACCTGGGACTCCTTGGCCAGATCGACGATCTCCTGGCTTCCGGCGGGCACGGCCCAGTCGTTGTTGCCAGCAGAAGTGGTGTTGAGCCAAGGGCCGGTTTCTCCATATTCCATCCGGCTCCAGCCGGTGGTCATGGAAGTGAGGGAAGAGATTTTGTCCTTTTGGGAATAGGAAGAGATGGCATAGAAGCCGTGGAGTTCCGAAAGATCGGTTTGGGACACGCGGTAAAACCGCATCATCATCGCAGCGGTCTGTTCCCGGGTGGCGGTGCCTTTGGGATCAAAGGTGGTGGGGGTTTCTGTTGTCTGTCCCTGGATGATGCCCAGGTCATAGGCGATGCGCACCCCGTAGAAAGTATCCGGGTTCTGGGTGGGGGACAGATCCAGGAAGGGATTGTCCAAGGACAGGGCGGCAAGGCTGCTTTCGGCCTGGGAGGAAATGCCCAAGGCCCGCACCAGCATCACGGCCATTTCTTCCCGGGTGATGGCATCATCGGGGCGGAAAGAATAGGAGCCGGTGCTTTCCGTCAGCCCGTGGGCTTCGGCCGCGGCCACCGCTCCGGCGGCATAGTGATCCTGGGGCACATCGGAGGCCTTGGGAGTCTGGGACAGATCCCAGCCCATCAGCCGTCCCAGCATGAGCACAAAGTCGCAGCGTTTGAAGGTGAGATAGGTTCCGTATTCATTGTTCCCGATGCCCTGGGTGATCCCCTGTTCCCGGAGGAAGAGGATGTCCTCATAGGCAAAGCTGTCCGCCGGCACATCGGAAAAGGGCTGGGCCGCGGCCTGAAGGGCGGGAGCAAGGGAAAAGACAAGGCAAAAACAAAGAGCCAGAGCCAGCAAACGGCCTGGCAAAGATGTAAGTGAAAATTTCATGGGTACCTCCTTGCGTCCGTGGGGTTGGAACTGTACAATACAATCATGCCACAAAACGGGGACGGACGCAATCATCCGGCGAAAATTTTCCCTTTTTCCCGGAAAAACCGGCCCTAGATCCATGGAGGATATCAAATTGAAACTGCGAAGAATCATTGGCGTATTGTTGTGCCTGGCCCTTTGCCTGGGGATGCTGTCCGGCTGCGGCGGGGAGAAGCGATACAGCGGAGAATTTTATGGAGCCTTTGACACGGTGGTAACGGTGACAGCCTACTGCGCCTCCCAAGAGGAATTTGACGAGCTTTTTTCCCAGACGGAAGAAGAGCTTCTGCGCCTGTCCCGGCTCTATGACATCTATGTGCCCTACGAAGGAGTCACCGGCCTGTACCAACTGAACCAAAAGGCCGGTCAGGGGCCGGTGGAGGTGGAGCCGGAAGTGATGGAGCTGCTGCTGTTTGCCCGGGAGTGCTATGACAGGACCGGAGGCGTGGTGAATGTGGCCATGGGCAGTGTGCTGTCCATCTGGCACGAGGCGCGGGAGCAGGCGGCGGAGGAGCCGGAAAAGGCCCAGCTGCCTTCCCAGGAGGAACTGTCCCAGGCAGCGGAACACTGCCGCATTAAAGATCTGGTGCTGGATGAGGAAGCGGGCACCGCAGAGCTGCGGGACAGCCAGATGTCCCTGGATGTGGGGGCAGTGGCCAAGGGCTTTGCCGTCCAGCGGGTCACAGAGAGTTTGATGGAAAGCGGGTATGAAAATTTCGTCATTTCCGCCGGAGGAAATGTACAGGCCCAGGGAGCGCCGCCGGAGAAAGAGGGCTGGAGCGTGGGCATTGAAGATCCTCAGCAGGCCGGAGAGCTCATTGATACGGTGACGATCACATCCCAGGCGGTGGTCACTTCCGGCGGTTACGAGCGGTTTTACACCGTGGATGGGAAGCGGTATCACCACATCATCGACCCGGAAACCCTCTATCCCGCCCAGCGGATGCTGTCGGCCACGGTGATCTGCGACGATGGAGCACTGGCCGATTGTCTTTCCACTGCATTGTTCCTGATGGAACCGGAGGAGGCGCTGGAATTTGCCCGGTCCCAAGGGGCCCGGGCCATTCTGGTGACATTGGATGGCCAGGTGCTGGACACCCAGGAAAAATGAAAGGGATTTTACACAGACTTTACCGTATAAATTTTGACATAGGGGCATATTTATGGTAAAATTTCAAGAACGCCGCTCCTATTTATAAATAGGGCGGAAAGAACACAAAGGAATGGAGAAGAGGTATGGATTTTTTAACAGAAGGGATCCTCTCCATCACTTGGCAGCAAGTGGTGATGTATGTCATCGGTGGCCTGCTCATCTGGCTGGCGGTGAAGAAGGAAATGGAACCGGCGCTGCTTTTGCCCATGGGCTTTGGCGCCATCTTGGTCAATATCCCCATGTCCGGGGTGCTTACCCAGACCATGGAAGGGGCCGGTCAGGTAGAAGGAATCATCGATTGGCTCTTTGAAGTGGGCATTCACGCCTCGGAAGCCATGCCTCTGCTGCTTTTTATCGGCATCGGCGCTATGATCGACTTCGGACCGGTGCTTTCCAACCCCAAGCTGCTGCTTTTCGGTGCGGCGGCTCAGTTCGGTGTGTTTCTCACCATCACCGTGGCCTCTCTGCTGGGCTTTAACCTGGTGGATTCGGCGGCCATCGGCATCATCGGCGCTGCTGACGGCCCCACTTCCATTCTGGTCAGCTTGGTGCTGGGCAGTAAGTACATCGGCGCCATCGCTGTGGCGGCCTATTCCTATATGGCTCTGGTGCCCATTATCCAGCCCTTTGCCATCAAGCTGTGCACCACCAAAAAAGAACGGCGGATCCGCATGCCCTATGAGCCCAAGAGCGTCAGCCGCATGACCCGGCTGCTCTTCCCCATCGGCGTGACATTGGTGGCCGGTCTGGTGGCCCCCGCTTCGGTGAGCCTGGTGGGCTTCCTCATGTTCGGCAATCTGATCCGTGAGTGCGGTGTGCTGGAAAACCTTTCCCAGACCGCTCAGAAGGAGCTGGCCAACCTGATCACTCTGCTGCTGGGCATCACCATTTCTGCCAGCATGAAGGCCGAAAGCTTCATCGATGTGAAGACGGTGATGATCATGGCTCTGGGTGTTGTGGCCTTTGTGTTTGACACCATGGCCGGTTGTATGTTTGCCAAGATCATCAATCTGTTTTCCAAGAATAAGATCAATCCCATGGTGGGCGCTGCCGGTATCTCGGCCTTCCCCATGTCCTCTCGCGTAATCCAGAAGATGGGCCTGAAGGAAGACCCCACCAACCACCTGCTGATGCATGCGGTGGGGGCCAATGTGGCCGGTCAGATCGGTTCGGTTATCGTGGGCGGCGTGATTCTGGGCCTGGTGCCCGGCATGCTGCTGTAAGAAAGGGGCGCTTAGGATGAATGTGGATTTTCATGTTGTGAGCCAGACCCTCCAGCTGATGTGGCAGGGCATGGCCGCGGTGTTCGTTGTGATGATGATCATTTATATCATGATCCTGGCCCTTTACATCGGCACCCATAAAAAAGGTTAAAATTGTTTTCAATCCCCGAAGCACACTGTGCTTCGGGGATTTGTCCATATACTGTACAAAAATGGCAAAGATGGCCCGGCTCTTGTGCCGGGGGGTGTATTCTGGTACAATAGAGTGTAGCAGATAAACCGCCGCGGGGGTTTGCGGCGGCAGCGCAACAGAAAAGAGGAGAGGAACAAGCAATGAAACTCAAACGCGAGTCCTACGGCATCGTGATGATGCTGGGCCATTTGTGCGCCGACATCAGCGGCGGCGCCCTGCCGGCCATCCTGCCCTTTTTGGTGGCTCAAAAAGGGATCAGCCTGGCTTCGGCAGCCGGATTGACCTTTGCCCTCAGCAGCATCGGTTCGGTGATCCAGCCGGTGTTCGGCTCCATGGCCGACAAACACTCCCGGCCCTGGATGATGTGCCTGGGCATCTTTATGTCGGGCTGCGGCATTTCCATGCTGGGATTTCTGGACAGCTATTGGGCCATGTTTGCAGCGGTGGCTTTCACCGGTATCGGCTCGGCCCTGTTCCATCCCGACGGCGGACGCATGGCCAATTATGTGGCTGGCGAGCGCAAAGGCCGGGGCATCAGCAACTTTTCCGTGGGTGGCAACCTGGGCGGCGCCGTGGGTCCCATGCTGGCGGTGTTCGGCATTTCCCACTTTGGACTGAAGGGCACGGCGATTCTGGCCGTTCCTGCTTTCCTCATGGCTGCTTTCCTGCTGAGCCAGACCAAGACGCTGGCCGGTTTTGCCAATGAGGGGGCCCAGGCCACCAAAGCGGCTATGGCGGCCGGACAGAAGGACGACTGGAAAGGCTTTGGAAAGCTCACCGCCGTCACCTTCCTTCGGTCCACTTTGTCCATCGGCATGACCACCTTCATCCCCCTGTTCTGGATGAGCGTGCTTCTCCAGTCCGATGCCCGCTCTGGTACCACTACTACGATCATCGCTTTTGCCGGTGCTCTGTCCACTCTCATCGGCGGCCGTCTGGCCGACCGTCTGGGCTTCAACCGGGTCATCCGCTCCGGCTTGGTGATGTACATCCCCTGCCTGCTGGTGATCATCTTCTCCCGGTGGGTGGGCCTGTCCACTATCATGCTCATTCCCCTGGCCATGAGCCTGAACCTGGCCTTCAGCCCCTCTGTGGCTCTGGGACAGAAGCTGCTGCCCAACCATGTGGGTCTGGCTTCCGGTATCACCATGGGTCTGGCCTCCAGCTTTGGCGGCGTGATTTCTCCTATTCTGGGTAAGGTGGGCGACGCCCAGGGACTGCCCACTGTGCTGTGGATCCTGGTGGGCGTGGCCGTGGTGGCCTGTGTGGGCTCCTTCTTCGTGCCCGACGCACCCGAGGCTGTCAAAGTTCCGGCTTCTTCCCAGGCAGCTTCTCAAAAGACAAACTAAATCATAAGCAATCAAAAAGGCCTGTCTCTCACTGGAGAGACAGGCCTTTTCATTGGTGCCTTTAGGCTTAATAAAACCCCTGGTTCTACCAGGGGTAAATAAAATACCTTGGTAAAATAAAACCTCCATGTTACGCTGTGAATGGTTTGGCGACCGCATCACAGAAAGAACATGGAGGTTTTAAACAAAATGAAGAACGAGATAAAACATACAGCACATTCCAGTTATCGGTGTGAGTATCACATAGTATTTGCCCCCAAATACCGCCGTCGAGTCATTTACAAAGAGCTGCGAAAGGATATAGGAGAGATATTCCGCAAACTTTGCAAAGAGATGAATGTAGAAATCATAGAGGCAGAAGCATGTGTCGATCAAAGAGTACAGAGACCCGTTTACGGGTGACAGGGTGAAATAAGGCAAAAAAGACAGCCACTGTTAGTGGCTGCCTGAAATTGTGATGCGATAACAAACCCTCAGTACCCCTTATAGGGGTCAGCAAGTACTGACCCCTATGGGGTCTGAGCAAACCACTAGTTTACTAGTGGTTATGATTTGTGGAAAATCAGTGTTCCTCCCCGTAGGGATTCACATGGACCAAGCAGTGCTTGGTTTCGGGAAAATGGTGCTCGATTTCGTCGTGGACCCGGGAGGCGATGGCATGAGCCTCACGAAGAGACAGGTCTCCATCGCAGGCGATCTCCACATCCACAAAGTACCGGGAGCCGAACTGACGGGTTTTGATATCGTCCAGGGCCAGTACCCCTTCCTGCTTGATTACCAGTTCCTGCAGCTGGGTGAGGGTTTCTTTGTCGATGGAGCTGTCCAGCATCTTGCTCAGAGCATCCAGCAGAATCTCAATGGCCGAGCGGAGAATGAGTGCGCAGATGACCAAAGAGGCGATGGCATCCAGGGCGGGGAAGCCCAGCCGGGCACCGGCCACGCCGATGAAAACACCGCAGGAGGAAAAGACATCAGAGCGGTAGTTGAGGGCGTTGGCCATGAGGGAATCGGAGCGGATGCGCCGGGCTGCCCGGCGTGTGAAGCGGAACATCCATTCTTTGGCGGCAATAGAGACGGCGGCCACAGCCAAAGCCAGCAGGCCGGGGGCTTCCATGGCGCCGGAGAAGATCTTCACCAAAGCGGCATAGCCTACGCCGATGCCGGAAGCGGCGATGATCAGGGCCAGCACGATGGAGCTGATGCATTCAAAGCGTTCGTGGCCATAGGGATGGTCTTCGTCCGGGGATTTGCTGGCGAATTTCACCCCGATCATCACGATGAACGAGCTGAACACATCGCAGGCGGAATCCACGCCGTCGGACAGAAGGGCGGAAGAGGAGCTGACAAAACCCACGGCCAGCTTGAAGACGGCCAAGAGGGCGTTGACAGCGCTGGTGCACAAAGACACCCGATAAGCTTGTTTCTGATAGTGTTCGGACATATGGCTGCGCGCCTCCTTAGAAAGAAATAAAGAAGTGTGAGCCCACGGCGCAGGCAGAAAAAAAGCAATGGCCTCATGGGTCATTGCCTGCATTGCATTCTGCGCCGCTGTTCCGGAGAACCCGGGCCTTTGGAAAAGGCCCTGCTTTTTTGATGTATTATATAATATAACATAAATGGCGGGCCGGTGTCAATTTTTTTGGGAAAGAACAAGGACAAAGGGAAATTTTTATGGTATGATATCAACAGTTGCCGCACATGTGCGGCAGGATACTGTGTATTCAGTCGTTTTGCTCACAAAACGACTGCTGTTGATGTTACACCATAGCCAAAATCGGCAAAGCCGATTTTACACCGCATTGGCGGCGTGCAAGTCTGCATGGACTTGTCGCTATGGTATAATAACCGCAAAATGCAGCACAGATGCCTTTGCGCTATTACTTTATGGTGTATAAGCTGCAAAGCTGGTAGCATTGTCGGGTGGCCGGCAATGGTTGTTGTGGGTTTCATGGAAAAGGAGAATGGAATGCCTAAAAAAAGACAGGAAAAACGGCAGGAAAAACGGGAGTCTATCCGGGAATTTGCCCGGCAGAACAAAGGCTTGGTGGCTGTCTATGTGGTGTTGCGGCTTTTGGTGCTGCTGGTGATGGTGACTCAAATTTTTAACAGGGACTATTTCAATGTGTTTTTGTGTTTTTGTGCCTGCTCACATTGGTTTTGTTTACCATACCTTCTATTGTGGAGCATCGGCTGCACATTGATGTGCCCGACACCCTGGAAGTCATCATTCTGCTGTTTATTTTTTCGGCGGAGATCCTGGGAGAGATCCGGGCCTATTATCTCCAGTTCCCCTACTGGGATACCATGCTTCACACCATCAGCGGCTTTCTGATGGCGGCCATCGGCTTTTCCCTTATCGATATTCTCAACCGCAGTGAACGGGTGGCTTTGAATCTGGCCCCTGTCTTTGTGGGCCTTTTCGCCTTCTGCTTTTCCATGACAGTGGGGGTACTGTGGGAGTTTTTTGAATTTGGCATGGACCGGTATTTCGGCATGGACATGCAGAAGGACACCGTGGTCTCCCATGTAACCTCGGTGGAGCTCAACCCGGAAGGGAAAAATGTACCGGTGACCGTGCCGGTGGAAAGTCTTGTGGTCAACGGTGAGGACTGGGATCTGGGAGGATACCTGGATATCGGCATCATCGACACCATGAAGGATCTGTTCGTCAACTTTATCGGCGCCGTGGTCTTTTCCATCATCGGCGTGTTTTACATCAAAGGGAGGGGAAAAGGCAGCTTTGCCAGGCGATTTATCCCCACCATGAAAAAACATCAGGAACCACTCAGCGGAAGAAAGGAAAACTAGCATGCGCATCCAGCAAATCCCTTTGGAAGAGGGCGGCTGCCTGACCGCCTATCTCCATGAACCAGAAAAACAATTTGCCAATGCATCGCCCCGGCAGGCGGTGCTCATTTGCCCCGGCGGGGCCTATCAGCGGCTGTCCAAACGGGAAGGGGAGCCAGTGGCCCTGGCCTATCTGGCCGAGGGCTTCAGTGCCTTTGTGCTTCAGTACAGCGTGGGAAAGGGCGTACAGTGGCCGCTGCCTTTGGAGCAGGCCCGGGAGGCTCTTTGCCTCATCCGGCAAAATGCCCAGGAGTGGGATATCGATCCCCAGCGCATCGCCGCGGTGGGCTTTTCCGCCGGCGGCCATCTGGCCGCAGCCCTTTGCCTGGAAGGAGAAGAGCGGCCCCAGGCCATGGTGTTGGGGTATCCCTGCCTGGGCCAGCCCCAGTGCGGCCTGATGCAGCCCATGAATCCTCCCGCCCTTTTGGGCAAAGGGGATAAAAACACCCCGCCGGCCTTCTTGTTCTCCACTTGGGAGGATGAGATCGTGCCGGTGCAGCAGACGCTGGATTTTGCCGGGGAACTGGCCCGGCTGGAAGTGCCGGTGGAGTGCCATGTGTTCCAGCACGGCATCCATGGTCTGTCCCTGTCGAAGCCCTTCACTTCTTCGGGGCGGTCGGCCAAGGTGGATGAAGATGTGCGGCTGTGGCATCCCATGAGCGTTCGCTGGCTGCGGCGGCTGTGGGGAGACTATCCAGCCGATGCACTGGACCCCTGCCCTACGGCTCAAAGCATGGGCGGTTACAGCGTGGATGTGCTGGGGCGCAGTTTGATGGAAGATCCCCGGTGCATGGCCATTTTGCAGCGGTATTATCCCTTGCTGCAAAAGCCGGAATATGCCTGGGGAGCCCGGCCTCTTACCATCCGGGCTCTGAACAGTATGCTCCCTTCGGCCATTGCATTGCCGGAAGACCGGCTGGATGCGCTGGACAAAGAGCTGCGCCAGGTGATTTTTTTCGAAAATGGGAAAAAAGAATGAGAAAACTCTCCCATAACAGGGGATAATATGATACACTGACAGCAAAGGAACAGTGGGTATGAATTTTTGCCTTTCTTTGGCATATGGGGGGATTCTGTGGAGCTGAATCGAGATAACATGAAAAAGATCCTGGGGATCATCGCCTTTACCGTCTTGCTCTATGCCGCCTTCCAGCGGTGGGAAATGATTGCCGCCGGGCTGCAAACGCTCTTTGGCTATGTGTTCCCCTTTGTGCTGGGGGCCTGCGTGGCCTTTGTGCTCAATGTTCCCATGCGTTTTATCGAGATTCGGGTCATTGAGAGATGGATCAAAGATCCTAAAAATTATATTTACAAAAACCGCCGGGCCATCAGTTTGGTCGTTACGCTGATTCTGGTGGTAGGCGTGCTGTTTTTCGTCTTTTTCCAGGTGGTGCCCGCTTTGGTGGATACCATCGGCGCGGTGATCGAGCAGAGCCAGGTGGCCTTCCAGGCTTTGCAGCGCTGGGCTTATCAGCTGGGGGATCGGTATCCGGATATTGCCCAGCGGCTGACGGAGATTCGACTGGATTGGGATGAGATCATCCAGAAAGCCGGCACATGGCTGCGCTCGGCCGGTTCCCAGGTGGTCACCTCCACCATCGGCGTGGCCACCAGTGTGGCCGGGAAAGTGGTCAACTTCTTCCTGGCGCTGATCTTTTCCTTCTATGTGCTGATGCAGAAGGAAAAGCTGGGCCGCCAGTGTAAGCAGCTGCTTTATGCCTTCCTGCCGGAAAAAGTGGTGCAGCGATTTTTGCACATTGCCTCCTTGTCCAGCCTGACCTTTGCCCGGTTTTTGTCCGGACAGTGTCTGGAGGCCTGCATTTTGGGCGCAATGTTCTTTGTGGCCATGACCCTGCTGGGCTTCCCCTATGCGCTGCTCATCGGCGTGCTCATTGCTTTCACCGCCCTGATCCCCATTTTCGGGGCGATGATCGGGCTGGTGGTGGGGGATTTCCTCCTTTTGATGGTGGACCCCATGAAGGCGTTGTGGTTTATCGTGCTGTTTTTTGTGCTCCAGCAGCTGGAGGGTAATCTGATTTATCCCCATGTGGTGGGCAATTCCGTAGGCCTGCCTTCCATCTGGGTGCTGGTGGCCGTGACTGTGGGCGGCAACGCCATGGGTATTCCAGGGATGCTGCTCTTTATCCCCATCAGCTCGGTGATCTATGCTTTGTTGCGGGAAGATGTGTACGGCAGACTCAAGCGCCGTTATGGTGATAAGGCCAAAGCCCTGACGGCAGTCAATCCGCCGGTGATGCCCAGAAGAAAGAAGAAACCCAAAGATCCACCGGGGAAGGGAGTGTGAGGACGCTGGGAAAAAACAATAAGCTGTATCGGATTTTGTGGCTGTGCGGCGGTCTTTTGCTGGTGCTGGCCGGAGTGCTGGTGGCCTTCAATCCCGGCGGGGCTCTGCGGGCGGTGTCGGTGTTTCTGGCGCTGATGCTCATCGGCAACGGTCTGGCAGAGCTGGCGGTTTACAGCCGTCTGCGGGGGATTTTCTGCGGTTTGGGCGGTACTCTGCTCAACGCCATCATCACCCTGCTTCTGGGACTGTTGGTGCTTTTTAACCGGTGGATCACCGTGGTGACAGTGCCGGTGCTCTTTAGTGTGTGGATTTTGTTTATCGGTGTGACCACCTTCCTGCGCGGTCTGGAGCTGCATCAGTTTCAGATCAGGGGCTGGCTGGCGTTTATGGCCCTGGGAATCCTTCAGGTTCTGCTGGGGCTGGCAGCCATCTTCCAGCCTATGACCGCCATGACCCTGGTGGGGCTGCTGGTGGGAGGTCAGTTGGTTTTGCGGGGAGTGGATGCCATTCTCAGCGCTTTGTTTTTTAATTCCTTTTATTTGTGATAGGTACATCCATCTGAGAAAGAACGATCAATCAGGGAGGAAAAAACCATGAAAACAAAGATCAAAACTTGCCCTTACAAAAATGTGATCATCGGTGTGCTCTGTGGTGTGGCCGCAGTGATGGCGGTGTGCGCCGTTGTGGCTGGCCGGCTGATTCATAGAAAGAAGAAGGCCGGGGAGCTTTCAGAGGCCCAGGAGCTGGATGAGCAGCTGGACGAAATGCTGGAGCAGGATGAGGAGAAATAACCCGCCGGTTGACATAGCCGGAGAAAATTGGTATCATCGAAAAGAAGCGGGCCGCTGAAGCGGTCAAAAGGCAAATTTGCCAAAATCAGAAAACACAGCAACCCATCCGTTGATTTTAGAAAACAGGTGTGTCTGAAGGCACGCGGCATTTTTACAAAGCCGTGTGCCTTTTTGCGTTTTGAGAAGAGGGAAAATATGGTAAAACAAACTGAACGGAGCGATTGGCAGCGGTGCGTGGATTTTCACGGCCATGAATGCGGCGGTCTGACCATTGGATACAAAGCGGCCCAATATGCCATAAAGCTGCTGGAATTGACCTTTTCCGACGATGAGCAGGTGGTGTGCATTGCAGAAAATGATTCCTGCAGTGTGGACGCCATTCAGGTGCTGCTGGGATGCAGCATGGGGAAGGGAAATCTGCTGTTTCACATCACGGGGAAACAGGTCTTCTCCTTTTATAACCGGACAAGCGGCCGGTCGGTGCGCCTTTCGCTCCGGCCCCGTCCCGGTTCCATGAGCCGGGAGGAATCCTTTGCCTATTACCAGAGCAAAGCGCCGGAAGAGCTGTTTCTGGTGGGGGAGACCCGTATCCCCCTGCCCTTGCGGGCCCAGGTGACAGGCAGCCGTTTGTGCGATGGCTGCGGGGAAGAGACCGGCGAAGGCTGGTTGATGCTGCAAAACGGGAAATGGCTTTGCCCCGATTGCCGCAGCCAGTATGACCGATTCCGGGTATAGGGGGAAAGAAAGCATGACATTGCAGGAATTTTTTCAGGAAAATCCTGGGGGAGCATTGGCTTTTTCCGGGGGAGTGGATTCGGCCTATCTGCTGTATGCCGCCGCATCCTGGGGGAAGGACTGGCGGGCCTATTATGTGAAAAGCCCCTTTCAGCCCGATTTTGAATGGCAGGATGCCCTTCGTTTGGCCAAAGAACAGGGGGTGCCCATGACTACGCTGCCGGTGGATGTGCTGCAAGATCCTCTGGTGGCGGAAAACTCTCCGGAGCGGTGTTATCACTGCAAAAAGGCCATCTTCCAAAGGATCATAGAAGAGGCCAGGAAAGATGGCTACACCCTTCTCATTGACGGCACCAATGCTTCCGACGACGCAGGAGACAGGCCGGGTATGCGGGCCTTGCGGGAACTTTCGGTGCGCTCGCCTTTGCGGGAGTGCGGCCTGACCAAGGATGCCATACGCCGCCTTTCCAAAGAGGCCGGGCTATTCACCTGGAATAAGCCGGCATACGCTTGCCTGGCCACCCGGATTCCCACCGGCACTTCCATTACAAAGGAGATGCTGCGGTGCACCGAAGAAGGGGAGGATTTTCTCTTTTCCCTGGGCTTTTCCGATTTCCGGGTGCGTATGACGCCGGAGGGCGGGGCCAAATTGCAGCTGCCCGCCAGTCAGCTTCCCAAGCTGCTACAGGAGCGGCAGAAGGTGCTTTGCAAGCTGAAAGAATATTATCCCAGCGTGGTGCTGGATCTGGAGGTGCGCCATGAATAAAGAAATCAGACAGGTACTGGAGGGAGTGCGTCAAGGGGAGATTTCGGTAGAGCAGGCCATGCTCCAGCTGAAAACCGCTCCCTTTGAAGATATTGGCTTTGCCAAGGTGGATCTTCACCGGAAAGCCCGGCAGGGCACCGCAGAAGTGATCTATGGTGCGGGAAAGACTCCTCAGCAGATGGCGGGAATCCTGGATGTGATGAAGAAAAACGGCCAGGAGACCGTGCTCATCACTCGCCTTTCCCCGGAAAGTGCCCAGGAGCTGGCCAAAAGCCATGAGCTTTCCTATCACGCCGATGCTCGGGTAGCCATTGTGGGCCCCATGCCGGAGCCCTACGGATTGGGCACCATTTTGGTGGCCACCGGCGGCACCAGCGATATTCCCGTGGCAGAAGAGGCGGCTCTCACCGCTCAGGTGCTGGGAAACAAGGTGATGCGGCTGTATGATGTGGGCGTGGCGGGAATTCACCGCACCTTGGCCCATCTGGAGGATATCATGGAGGCCAGCGTCATCATTGCCATTGCCGGTATGGAGGGGGCGCTGGCCAGCGTCATCGGCGGTCTGGCTGATTGTCCGGTGATCGCCGTACCCACCAGCGTGGGGTACGGGGCATCGTTCCACGGCCTGACAGCCTTGTTATCCATGCTCAATTCCTGTGCCAGCGGAGTGTCGGTGGTCAATATCGACAATGGCTTTGGCGCCGGATACCTGGCTAGTATGATCAACCATATGGAGAAAAAAGGAGAATAGATCCATGAAAACCCTGTATTTGGACTGCGGAATGGGCGCGGCAGGGGATATGCTGGCCGCCGCTTTGTTGGAACTGGTACCTCAGAAGGAAGATTTTCTTCGCCGTTTTGCCGCTCTGGGCATTCCTGGTGTGGAAGCTAAGGCGGAGCCTTCGGTGAAATGCGGCATCACCGGTACTCATTTTTCGGTGAGTGTTCACGGTCAGGAAGAAACAAGCCAGGATGTGCACAATCATGAGCACGGCCACGATCATGAGCACAGCCACGATCACGAGCACGGCCACGATCATGAGCACGGCCACGACCATGAGCACGGCCATGGACACCATCATCACAGCGGCATGGCAGACATTGCCCATATCGTAGGGCATCTGGATCTACCGGAAAAGGTAAAAGAGGATGTGCTGGCGGTTTACGGGCTGATTGCCCAGGCGGAAAGCCGGGCTCATGGGGCGCCGGTGGAACAGATCCATTTTCATGAGGTAGGTTCCCTGGACGCCGTGGCCGATATCACAGCGGTGTGTATGCTTATGGCCGAGCTGGCCCCGGAACAGGTGGTGGTATCTCCGGTTCATGTGGGCAGCGGAAAGGTGCGCTGTGCCCATGGTGTTCTGCCGGTGCCCGCTCCAGCCACAGCCTATATCCTGGAGGATGTGCCCATTTACGGGGGCAAGATCCAAGGGGAGCTGTGCACTCCCACTGGCGCTGCGCTGCTGAAGCATTTTGCCACTCGTTTTGGCGATATGCCGGTGATGCGCACCGGGAAGGTGGGCTATGGCATGGGCAAAAAGGATTTTGAAGCGGCCAACTGTGTCCGGGCCCTTTGGGGAGAGACCCAGGAAGAAGCCGGGCAGATTGTGGAGCTTTCCTGTAACATGGACGACATGACAGGGGAAGAAATGGGCTTTGCCATGGACCGGCTCTTTGAAGCGGGAGCGTTGGATGTATACACCCTGCCCATTGGCATGAAAAAGTCCCGGCCGGGGATGTTGCTGCGGGTGATGTGCCGCCCGGAGGATCGGGAGAAGATGGTGGAGCAGATCTTCCGCCACACCACCACCCTGGGGGTGCGGGAAAGCTGGATGGGCCGCTACACCTTGAAGCGTCAGATGGAACAGGTGGAGACCCCTTGGGGAACCATCGGGGAGAAAACGGCGCAGGGTTATGGTACGGAGCGGAGCAAATACGAATATGAAGATCTGGCCGCTTTGGCCATTCGGGAGGGCGTCAGTTTGCGTCAGGCCCGGGCTATGGTGGAGAAAAAGAAATAAAGCAAAAAATCCCCGCAGCGCAAGCTGCGGGGATTTTGAAGTTCTGCCTGTTTTCAGGGGCGCAGATAGCCCTTTTCTATCGATTCTTTGATGGATTTTTCCACAAAGGGCCACAGGGCCGGGGCAGCCGTGCGGATGGGGTCCATCCGCTCATAAACCTGGGCGGCAGCCACATTCCCCAGTTTCCAGGTGTGCCCCTCTGTCAACAGGTTGTTGATCAGAGGCTGGAGACGGTCGATGGCCGCGGCATAGTGGGCATCGGAGGTTTCCATGGCGTCGAATTCCTCCCACAGCTTCCGGTATTCCACGCCCTGATCTTCCGGCAGGAGGGCAAAAAGACGGTCGGCGGATTCCTTTTCCCGCAGAGCCTTGTCTTCGTTGGCGGCCTGGTCATAGCAGAAGGTATCCCCTGCATAAATTTCTACCAGATCGTGGACCAGGGCCATTTTCAGCACCCGATTCAGATCCACATGGGGCAGGGCGCAGTATTCATAAAGCACCATGGCCATCAGGGCAAAGTGCCAGGAATGTTCGGCGTCGGTCTCCCGGCGGGAACCATCGGCCAGAAGGGTCTGGCGCAGTATATTTTTCATCTTGTCCACTTGGGTGAGAAAGGTCAGCTGCTGGGAAAAGCGTTGGCTTTCCAAAAAATCATCTCCATTTTTGAGTATTTTGTCCACTATACCCCATGGAGCGAGGAAAGTCAATGCGGAGAAAGGCCGGTGGAGCGGGCATAGTGGAAGATATATTGCTGAGCCACTCCGGCATAAGGACCGAATTCCTCCGGCTGGGGATAAAAGGAGCCGGCCTTTTTCATCCAGGTATCCACCGGAAAGGCTTCCAGCCGTCCCAGGCCGAAGAGCAGGATGCAGTCGGCCACCTTTCGTCCCACACCGGGAAGCTCCATCAAAGCAATGCGGGCCTGGGGCGTAGGGAGAAGAGAGACCTGCTCCAAAGAGAAGCGGCCTTCTGTGATGGCCTGGGCCGCGGAGAGCAGATAGGGGGCTCGGTATCCGGCCCGCAGAAAGGCCAGCTCTTCCAAGGTCAGACCGGCCAAAGTCTGGGGAGAGGGGAAGGTGTATAAAGTCTCCCCTTCCAGTTCCACCGGGTCGCCGAAGGCCCGGCACAGCCGATCCAGAATGGCCTGGATGCGGGGGATGCGGTTACACTGGGAAATCAGAAAGGAGATCAGGGTCTCCCAGGAATCCTGACGGAGGATGCGCAGCCCTTCCCCATAGGCCACCGCCTTTTCCATAAAGGGATTGACGAGAAAATCCTGGGTCATGGCCTGATAGTCCCGGTCCAGATCGAAATAGTTCCGCCACACTTCCTCAAAATCCTGGGCTGAACTCCGGAGAAAAAGGGAGCCCTGATGGGTCCATATCCGGGTGGGGCGTCCCAAGGCCACGCCCACATAACCGCCCCGAGGGGACTCCTGCCAGCGGAAGCATTGGCCGCAGGTAAAAATATGCTCCAGGGAGAAGGGAAAATCCAAAGGGATCTGGACGGTGTTTTCGTGATAAATTGGCTGTATCATAGGGCTGTGGTTCCTCTCTTTGGGCTGTATGGGAGGGCAAATCTGAACAAAATTGTAGCATATCCGGCTCTGTTGGGCAACAGGACTCTCCATTGACGAAGGCGGGGGTTTGTGATATGCTGTATAAGCTTTGTATGCGGGTATGGCGGAATTGGCAGACGCGCAGGATTTAGGTTCCTGTGGGCAACCGTGTGGGTTCGACCCCCACTACCCGTACCAAAAAGAACCTGCTTTTGACTCTGGTCAAAAGCAGGTTCTTTTTTTATGCTCCGAGGTTATTTCAGGCATGGTGAGAGGATGCATCGGTTAGCCGGGCGGAGGCTCCGCGGATCTGATCGTTCAAAATGGTGTCGGCAAAGTGGATCAGCTCTTCCGGTGTCCGGTCGATTTCTCCCAGCAGCCAGCTTTCCATCATGCCGGCCAGAGCGACCACATAAAAATGAGTCAGTGTTTCCACATCCACGAAAGAGTCCAGATGGCATCCCTGGCCGATTTCGTCGGCAAGCTGTTCAATGGTGAGATGGATGATGGCATAGATGTCCGATTCAAAAAAGCGTTTCATGTGATCGCGGCCCATGGAGCGCAGCGCACACAGGCATACGGCCCGATTTTCTTCCAGATAGTGAAACAGCTGAAGCAGCCCTTCTTTCCACAGAAGAGATCCTTCCTGCTGACGAAGCAGGGAGATGGCTTCCTTTTCGAACATCCAACGCAGCAGGTCATAGATGTCTTCAAAATGATAGTAGAAGCTCTGACGCCGGATGCTGCAGGCATTTGTCAGTTCGGAGATTGTAATTTTATCCAATGGCTTTTGTGCCATCGCCTCTTTCAGGGCGGCGGCCAGCTCCCGCTTGGTCTGTTCCGAAACAGAAACATTTTTTTGATTCATGATAAATGCGCCACCTCCTCAATTTACAGTATAGCATAGTCTGCCGGCTTCTTCTATCGGTCAGATGGCCCCAGATGTCAGAATTTTGACACCTGGGGTGTTTTTGTCCTTTGCATCCGTCGTAAAAGGCGGATAGCATGAAAGCAAACGCCTGCAGAACAAAGGAGGAAGATGGGATGGAAGAGTACAGAATCGTTTTGGAAAGTCAGCTCGGCACTCGGGAAGGCACTCTTCAACTGGAAGGCGGAAAAGAAGGAGCGGTATCTGGGTGGATCACCCTGGTGGGTGAGAAAAACGCCGTGCAGGGCCGATGGATCGGAGCACATTTGCTGCAGCTGTTCCATCATCTGCGCACCCAGGTCAGCGATCTGGAATGTGTTTCGGTGTTGAAACTGGAGGGGGATACCCTCTCCGGCACTTTGCAGAATGAGAAAAACACCATGCTGTGGCATGGAGAAAAAATAACCGCCGGGAAGGGAGGAGAGCAAACCAATGCCGGAGAATGAAAAAAAGATGGGAAACAGCTTTATGACCAAGCTTTCCACCTTCATTGTGGATAAAAGGAACCTGTTTTTCCTGCTTACCATCATTATGTTGATTTTCTCCGCTTTTTCCCGCAACTGGGTGGAGGTGGAGAGCGAACTGGCAGCCTATCTGCCGGAGGATTCGGAGACCCGGCAGGCCCTGGATATCATGGAGGATCAGTTTATCACTTACGGCAGTGCCCAGATTATGGTGGCGAATATTTCGCAGGATAAGGCCGAGGAACTGAAAGATCAGATCGCCGGGATCAAAGGGGTACAGGGGGTGGAGTACGACAACACCCAGGACCATTATAACAATGCGTCTGCACTGTATGCCGTTACTTTTGACTACGATGAGTCGGATGAGGAATGCCTCACCAGTCTGGAGGCCATCCAGTCGGCTCTTTCGCCTTATGATATCTATGTCTCTACGGAGCTTGGCAACGCTCAGCAGGAGGCCATCGACAGCGAGGTTCGTGTGATCATGGTTTATGTGGCGGTGATCATCGTGCTGGTGCTGCTGTTCACATCCCAGACCTATGCCGAGGTGCCGGTGCTGATCCTCACCTTTGTGGTGGCCATGATCATGAATCTGGGCACCAATTTCCTGTTGGGTAAGATTTCTTTTGTGTCCGATTCGGTGACCAGCATTTTGCAGTTGGCGCTGTCGCTGGATTATGCGGTGATTTTCTGCAACCGCTACAAGGAGGAGCATCAGACCCTTCCCATTCGGGAGGCCGTCATTGTTTCCCTGAGCAAAGCCATTCCGGAAATTGGCGCCAGCAGCCTGACAACGGTGGGCGGCCTGGTGGCCATGATGTTCATGCAGTTCCGCATTGGCTCGGATATGGCCATTTGCCTGGTCAAATCCATTTTGTTTGCACTGCTGTCTGTGTTTGTTGTCATGCCGGGCCTTCTGATGCTGTTCGGGCCGCTGATGGACCGGACCGAACACCGCAATTTTGTGCCTAAAATCCCTTTTGTGGGCAAGTTTGCTTATAAGACCCGCTTTGTTGTGCCGGTTTTGTTTGTGATCGCCATTGTGATCGCCTTTCCTCTCAGCCAGAAGTGTCCCTATGCCTACGGGGAAAGCTCGCTGGAAACGCCGGTGCAGAATGAGACGCAGATCGCCAAAAACATGATCCGCGACAATTTTTCCTCCACCAATATGTTGGCTCTCATGGTGCCCGCAGGGGATTATGAAAAGGAGGCCGCCGTTCTCTCCGATCTGGGGCAGTACGATGAGGTGGACCATGCCATGGGTATCGCCAATGTGGAAGCCATGGGCGGCTACACCCTGGCCGATCAACTGACGCCCCGGGAATTTGCCGAACTGGCCGGGCTGGATTATGAGGTGGCCCAGTTGGTTTATGGAGCCTATGCCGCCGAACAGGAAGAATACGGCCAGATCCTGGGCAATTTGGATGGCTATAAAGTGCCTTTGATTGATATGTTCCTCTTTGTCTGCGATCAGGTGGATTCCGGCATTGTGACGCTGGATGAAGAACAGACCGAAATGCTGAACCAGGCCTACACCCAGATGACGGCGGCCAAAGACCAGCTGCAGGGCACCGATTACAGCCGGATGCTGGTGTATCTGACGCTGCCGGAGAGCGGTGAGAAAACCTATCAGTTTCTCGATACCATTGAGGAAGTGGCCCAGAAATATTACCCCGGCGAAGAGGTGTATGTGGCCGGCAATTCCACCACGGAATACGATTTCCAGAAGGCCTTTGCACGGGACAATCTGGTGGTCAGCGTGGTATCCATCCTGATCGTGCTGGTGGTGCTGCTGTTCACCTTCAAGTCTGCGGGAATGCCGGTGCTGCTCATTCTGGTGATTCAGGGCAGCATCTGGATCAATTTCTCCATGCCGTACATTCTGGATCAGCCCTTGTTCTTTATGAGCTATCTGGTGGTGAGTTCCATTCAGATGGGCGCCAATATCGACTATGCCATTGTGGTGGGCAACCGCTACCAGGAGCTGAAAGGGCAGATGCATCATCGGGATGCCATCATCGAGACCATGAATTTTGCTTTCCCCACCATCATTACATCGGGCACCATTTTGGCGGTGGCCGGTATATTGATCGGTCTGATGACCTCCACCCCCTCCATCACCGGCATTGGCCAGAATCTGGGACGCGGCACCATCATTTCCATTTTGCTGGTTATGTTTGTGCTGCCCCAGATCCTGCTGGTGGGCGGCAAGATTGTGGATATGACCGCCTTTGAAATGCCCAATGTGGCCAAGAAGCACAGCGGCCGTGGGCGCATTCGGGTGGATGGTATGGTGCGGGGTGAGATCCGCGGCACGGTCAGCGGAATTGTGCACGCTGCTGTGGACGGCGAGGTGGACCTCAACCTGATCTCAGGCGCTGTATCGGAGGAGGACAAAGATGAAGCGGAATAACAAGAACAAGGGAAAGATGCGGAGAATGGCCGCCGTCCTGGCCACAGCTCTGTGGGTGAGCCTTTTGTTCCCCACGCTGACCTTTGCCGGTGAAGCCGGGGACGGCGCCATCCACATTCAATCGCAGGACGATCTGCGCGATCTGGCAGAGAATTGCCGTTTGGACACCTGGTCCCAGGGGAAAACCGTGGTTCTGAATCAGAATATCGCTTTGGATGAGCAAGCGGAGGATTTTCTGCCCATTCCCACCTTCGGCGGCACTTTTGAGGGCAACGATTACACCATCAGCGGGTTTTCCCTTACGGGGGAGGATTCTCATACCGGACTTTTCGGCACATTGCAGAAAAGTGCCGTGGTGAATCGCCTGAAGGTGGTGGGACAGGTGACGCCCAGCGGCACCAGCGATACCATCGGCGGCATCGCGGGCACCAACTACGGTAAGGTAGTGGACTGTTCCTTTGAAGGTGCCGTGAAGGGGGACGATCTGGTAGGCGGTCTTGTGGGGCTCAATGAGACCACCGGCCAGCTGATCGACTGCCGGTTCCAGGGCACAGTGACCGGAAAGCACTATGTGGGCGGCCTGGCTGGGCAGAATACCGGAAGCCTGATCCAGTGCCGCAACGATGGGGAAATCAACACCACGGCTGTGGAGGTATCGGCGGATCTGTCGGACCTTTCTTTGCTGGGCACCACAGAGAGCGTGCCCGCTGGTACCGATATCGGCGGTGTCGCCGGTTTTTCCAGCGGTGTGATCCAAAGCTGCACCAATGGAGGCAATGTGGGATACGAGCACATGGGTTACAATGTGGGCGGTATCGTGGGGCGGCAGTCCGGCTATCAGGACGGCTGCCGCAACGATGGCATTGTCAAGGGCCGCAAAGATGTGGGCGGCATCGCTGGACAGCTGGAGCCTCAGATGACCTTGCGTTACACAGAGGATCTGCTGGATAAATTGTGGGCGGAACTGGATACGCTGCAAGGGCTGACCGATCAGGTGACGGCCCATACCCAAAGCAGCTCCCACACCATTTCCAGCAGCTTTGACAGTTTGTCGGACAATGTGAGCGCCGCAAAGGATGCAGTGAGCGGTTTGAGCGGGGCCCTTACCCAGTGGGGCAATGAAAACATCGGGCAGATCAACGATATTTCTGCACGGGTTTCCTGGGTGATCAGCCAGACCGAACCGGTTTTGAACAATGTTTCGGAGTCCATTTCCTATCTGCAAAAGGCGTCGGACCTGTTGCAGCAGGCCATTGGCAAGGTGGATGTTGCCGATGCCCAGGGTGCTGCGGCCGCGGCCGAACTGGAACAGGCCTCCCAGAATTTGCAGCAGGCCGCCGATTATGGGGAGAGCTGCATCAGACATTTACAGGCGGCCCGGGAGATGGCGCAGAAGATACTGGGCAGCGATAAAATCGGTGAGACCATCAACAGCTTGCTGAACGAACTGAAGGCCGCCGGGGAGGATGGGCGAAAGGCGAAAGATGCCTTGAGCAGTGCCTTTAGCCACGGCGACAAGGCCAGGGATTACCTGACCCAGATGGGAGCGACAGGTGTTGCGGCCATGGAAGACCTGGGGGATGCAAATATACAGCTGAACGATGGACTCAGCTCATTGGGCACCAGCGTGGATCAGTTGAATGGGATCATAACAACATTGGCGGATGAACCGGCCATTGCCTTTACTCCGGTGGACAGCAGCATCACCAGCCATGGGGATGCTTTGGATGCAGCCCTTTCCCAGATGATCGGAAATGCCGACAGCTTGAACAGCAGCCTGACTTCTGCATCCGACACATTGCTGGGGGATATGCAGGCCATCAACAACCAGATTGGCGTCATCACCGATCTGATGCAGCAGGAGATCACCCGCGCCAAGGAGAAAGAAGCGGGGGATTCCTTTGAGGATGTGTCCGATGAAGACACCGGAGAACCGTCCGCAGGCAAGATTCACAATGGGATCAACCGGGGTGAAGTGCAGGGCGATGTGAATGTGGCCGGCATCGTAGGGTCTATGTCGGTGGAATATGATTTTGACCCGGAAGATGATCTGACCAAAGAGGGCAATCGTTCGCTGAATTTCCAGTACAAAACACTGGCTGTGGTGACAGGGTGCACCAATGAGGGAACCGTTTCGGCCAAAAAGGATGATACCGGCGGTATTGTGGGCCGGATGGACCTGGGGGCGGTGAAAGCCTGTGAGAGCTATGGCCAGGTAGAGAGCGCCGGTGGGGATTATGTGGGCGGCATCGCCGGTCTCTGCCGCTCCACCATTCGCAACTGCTTTGTGAAATGCACTTTGTCCGGCGGAGACTATATCGGCGGCGTCACCGGTTCCAGTGAGGATAACACCGTGGTTTCCGGGTGCTATACGCTGGTGGAAATCGCAGATGGCGGCCGCTGTACCGGCGCCATCTGCGGGACAGAAACTGGTTCGTTTTCCGGGAATTATTATGTGTCCGATACACTGGCCGGGCTGGGACGCATCGGTTACACGGGCAAAGCCGAGCCCATGACTTTTGAGGAATTGAGCCAGGTGAGTGGGCTGCCCGAGCAAATGACCCAGTTCACCCTCCGGTTTTTGGTGGAGGATGAGGAAATCAAGTCCTATGACTTTTCCTATGGGGATTCCTTTGGTTCGGAAGTCTTTCCGGAGATCCCGGTGAAAGATGGATATTATGCTTCCTGGGATACGCAGGATCTGTCGGATTTGCACTTTGACAAGACGGTGACGGCCGAATATGTCCGCTATGTTCTGGCGCTTCCCTCCCAGGCTTCCCGTTCCAGTGGCCGATCGGTGTTTTTGATGGAGGGGGATTTTGACGACGAAGCCACCCTCACGGCCGCCCAGGAGGAAAAGCCGGAACGGATCGGCGGTAAAGCGGCGGTGGAACAGTGGCATCTTTCCTGCTCCGATTCTTCTCAGGAAAGCTATACCGTACGCTATTTGTCGCCGGAGGAGACCAGCGAAGGGTATTTGGTATTTGTGCAGGAAAATGGAAAATGGAAGAAGGCGGATTGCTCTACTTTCGGAAGTTATTTGGTTTTTTCGGTGCCTGAGGCCGAGGCCGATGTGGCCGTGGTGACAGCCACCAATGTATGGCTGTGGTGCATCGTCGGATGCGCAGCCCTGCTGGTTATTCTGCTGATCGTGACCATCAAAAAGCGCAGAGTGAAGAAAGCTTCGGCGATGGTACAGAACCCCAACGAGGCAAAGAAGCATGACAAGGCGGAGAGAAAGCCCGTCAAAAAGAAAAAGTGGCTGATTGCGCTGCTGCTTTTCCTTTTGCTGGTGATAATTGCCTTGTGGGTGCTGGTGGGTGGAAAGCTGGCCGCCGGGAAGGAGGCCTGCCAGCTGCTGCAGGAATTGGCCGGGCAGAGCGAAGGCGCCATGACCATGGATGTGAGCCTTCAGCTGGATGACGAGCTGATCAACACAGAAATGGATATTCTGCGGACGAAGGTGGATGGACAGGAAATTACCTGTATTCAGAACAACGGTATTTCTCTTTATTACGCCGATGACGCCATTATCCTGGAAAACGGCAAGGCCTACAAGGTCAGCGATCTCCATCCGGATTATTCACAGCTGCCAGCGCAGGCCGCAGAGCTTTTTGAGACCGTTTCTTTCTCCACAAGCCGCAGCGGTGGAAAGGTGACCTGCCAGATGACAGCCGAGGGAGAAAATGCCGGAAAGCTGCTGAAAGTGCTGCTTCCCAACCAGGCAGAAGATCTGTCCGATACCCAGAAGCTGACCATTGAACTGACAACTTCGGGAGACCAGATTCAGTCCTTGCGCTTTGTTTCCAAGGGAACACTGGCGGACGATGAGAAAACGGTATATTCTCTGGAGGCCCAGCTCAAACCCGAGACCATGGATAAAGCATTGGTCATACCGGATCCAGTGCGGGAGGCGATTTCTTCTGGAGAGATACAAGGCCAAGCGCCCATTTCGGAAGATTTGTTCCGTCTGTTCAGTGCATGGAAAGAACTGGGGCAGGAAGAGTCTTTTACGGCGGATGTGGATTTGGGCGTGGAATGTGGCCCTGTTTCCCTCAACGGGAAGATGAAGTACGGCCAGGCCCTGGTGGATGGCAGCAAAATCGGATGTGTGCGCAAGGACGATCTTTCCGTCTATTTCTCGAAAGGAAGGTTCTGCGATCAGAACGGTGTGCTGCTGACTGCGGAAAACAACGAGCTGACCCATTACGCCCGATTGCTGGAAGTGTTGAAGCAGATTTGCCTGAACGGGGAGTTTGACTGCACCGATACCGGGAACAACACCTGGCTCTATACACTGGCGCTGGACGAAAGCGGTATGAAGGCGGTGGCCTATGCGGCGGCTCCGGAGCTGGAATCGCTGCCGGTAACCCTTTCCGCTGGAAGCGTGCAGGTCAGAGTCAGCGGAAATAGGATCCAGGAAATCAGCTGCACTTGCAGCGGCGGAGTGGACGGCCTGGAGGATGCAGCACCGGGCACAGTGTCTGTGAAACTGGACTTTGCCCACAATGGCTCATTTGATGTCCCCCATGCAGTAAAAGAGCAGTTGGTTCCGAAAGAGGTGGAGGAAAGTGGAAAATAGAATCATCTGTATTGGCCGGGAGTTTGGAAGCGGCGGCCATGAGATCGCCCTGCGCACAGGCTCCAGGCTGGGAATCCGGGTATATGAAAAGGATTTGTTCCATCTGGCTTGCCGGTATGGGGAGCTCTCGGAAAAGATGATGGAGTCTGCGGACGAAAGGGCGACCAATCCGTTTTTATACCGGACGGTCCATGAGGGAAACTACCATGTCACCCGGGGACTGCCCACTTCCGAAGTACTCTTTGAGCTGCAAAGCCATGAAATCCGGAAGATCGCCAAGGGGGAAAGCTGCATTTTCGTGGGCCGCTGTGCCGACTATGTCCTGCGGGAAGAAAAGGTGAAGCTGCTGCGGGTCTTTGTTCGGGCCCCGTTGGAAAAGCGGATTGAACGGAAAATGCAGCAGGAGAATTTGACCAGGGAAAAGGCAGTGCGTCTTGTGCGGAAAATGGATAAGCGGCGGAAAAAATACTATGAATTCTATACCGGGCTGGCTTGGGGATCGCCGGATGGGTATGATCTTTCCATCGATACCGGTATTACAGAATTTGAGGCCGCAGTGAACCAGATCTGTCTGGCTTACCAGAGTTTATAAAAGTGCTGCGCGGGTTTGATAGGAAAAAAGAGGGCAGCCACAAGACTGCCCTCTTTTTCAAAAGCCGGCCAATGAGAAGAATGAGGGCAAGATTTTTTTGGAAAACCCCAGGAATAGCTCTTGCATTTTGGGGGGCAGTGTGATAGAATAAACAAGCTAATTCAATCCATGCGGTCATGGCGGAACAGGCAGACGCGCACGTTTGAGGGGCGTGTGGGCAACCATACGGGTTCAAGTCCCGTTGACCGCACCAGAAAAAGAGACACGACAATCGGTCGTGTCTCTTTTTTCGTTTCTGCATCTTTGGAAGTAAAACGGTAATATTGAAGAATGTGAATTTCTTCTTGACAAGGGCCAGGGGAAGAGATAAAATAGACACATCGAAATATTTAAATTGATTGATGAAAGGCGGGAGCAGAATGAGTCTGTGGAATTTTGTGCAGGATCAGCTTCTGGGGATGGCCTGGCTCAATGATCTGATTGGCCGGGGATTGAGCAAAGTGGGAGTGGATACAACCAGCCCTATAGGGGGAAGCCTGCACTTTTTTCTCTATGATGTGATCAAAATCACAGTACTGCTTTGTCTGCTGATCTTTTTGGTCTCCTATCTGCAAAGCTATTTTCCGCCGGAGAGAAGCCGGAAGATCCTGGGGTGGTTCCGGGGAATGGGGGCCAATCTGGTGGCGGCCCTCCTGGGAACGGTGACGCCCTTTTGCTCCTGCTCCTCCATTCCCCTCTTTATGGGATTTACCGGGGCGGGACTGCCGATTGGGGTGACCTTCTCCTTCCTCATTTCCTCTCCCATGGTGGATCTGGGCAGTCTGGTGCTGCTGATGGGGATTTTTGGAGCCAAAGTGGCGGTCATCTATGTGATTCTGGGGCTTGTGGTGGCCATGGTGGGGGGCGCCCTCATCCAGCGGCTGCATCTGGAAGATCAGGTGGAGGAATTTATCCGCCAGGGGGTGGCCGTTCAGGCCGAGGGGCCGGTGCTGACTCAAAAGGATCGGGTGGTTTATGCCAAAGAGCAAATGCTTTCCACCTTCCGGAAAGTCTTTCCCTATATCCTCATCGGTGTGGGCATTGGAGCGCTGATTCACAACTGGATTCCCCAGAGCTGGGTGGAAGCGGTGCTGGGCGGAAAAAATCCCTTGGGTGTGGTTCTGGCCACCATCATCGGCGTGCCGGTGTATGCTGACATCTTCGGCACCATCCCTGTGGCCCAGGCTTTGCTGGGCAAAGGGGCCATGCTGGGCACCGCACTTTCCTTTATGATGGCGGTGACCACCTTGTCCCTGCCCTCCCTGATTATGCTGCGCCGCGCGGTAAAGCCCCGGCTGCTGGGAGTGTTTGTGGCCATCTGCACTGTGGGGATCATTCTGGTGGGATATCTGTTCAATGCCCTCCAGCCCTGGCTGGGAATGTGAGGACAAAATTCTTGCAATTTCCTGTGCCCGGTTTTATAATAAAAAACGACATCATATCGTGACCAGGGAGCTCGCAAACGGGCTGAGAGGAAGCTGTGCGCTTCGACCTGCTACCTGATTTGGGTAATGCCAACGGAGGGAGTCCATTCGTTTGCGGTTTTCGCCGCGGGAGGCCTTCTCCGGAGGGCAAGCCCGCGGCGTTTTTTTATTGAAAAGGAGGAAGCAAAATGCTGGGTAATTGTTTGGACAATGTGCGGGAAAAATCCCCCCTGATCCACAATATCACCAATTATGTCACCGTCAACGATGTGGCCAATGTGCTGTTGGCCTGCGGGGGAAGCCCCATTATGGCCGATGACCTGGGAGAGGTGGAGGAGATCACTTCCATCTGCGGCGGCCTGAATATCAATATCGGCACACTGAACAGCCGTACCATTCCGGGGATGTTTGCCGCCGGGAAAAAGGCCAATGCCCTTTCCCATCCGGTGGTGCTGGACCCGGTAGGGGCTGGTGCCAGCACGCTGCGCATCAAGACGGCGCTGGATCTGCTGGAGCAGGTGCATTTTGCCGTCATCCGGGGCAATATCTCCGAAATCAAGACCCTGGCTCAGGGCAGCGGCAAGACCCGGGGTGTGGACGCCGATCTGTCCGATGCCGTCACAGAGGACAACCTGGATGCTGCCGTTGCCTTTGCCAAGGAAGTGGCCGCTCGTTTTGACAGCGTGGTGGCCATCACCGGCGCCATCGATCTGGTGGCCGACAAGGAGCGGTGCTTTGTCATTCGCAACGGCCGGCCGGAGATGGGGAAGATCACCGGCACCGGCTGCCAGCTGTCCGGGCTGACGGCGGCCTTTGTCACCGCAAACCCGGAGCATACTCTGGAAGCGGCCGCCGCAGCTGTGGTTACGATGGGCCTGGCCGGTGAGCTGGCATTCCAGTGTCTGGAAGAGGGCGAGGGAAACAGCTCTTACCGCAACCGGATCATCGACGCCATCTATCACATGGACGGCAAGCAGCTGATGGAGGGCGCCCGGTATGAAGTGCGATAAAAAAGACCTGCTGCTTTATGGCGTCACCGACCGGAGCTGGCTGGGGGAGCGTACCCTCTATTCTGCGGTGGAACAGTCCATCCTGGGGGGCGTGACCATGGTGCAGCTGCGGGAAAAGGATCTGGAGAAGGAGGAATTCCAGAAGGAGGCCCGGCAGATTCAGGAGCTTTGCAAAAAGCACCGGGTGCCTTTCCTTATCAATGACAATGTGGAGCTGGCGGTGGAGATCGAAGCCGACGGCGTCCATGTAGGCCAGCACGATATGGAAGCGGGACAGGTGCGCCAGAAGATCGGCCCGGACAAGATCCTGGGGGTCTCGGCCCAGACGGTGGAGCAGGCTCTCAAGGCCCAGGCGGCGGGCGCCGACTACCTGGGAGTGGGGGCGGTGTTCCCCACCGGTACCAAAGACGATGCCGACGCCGTCAGCCTGGATACGCTGAAAGCCATTTGCCAGGCGGTGAACATCCCGGTGGTGGCCATCGGCGGCATCAAGGAAAGCAATATTCTGTCCCTCAAAGGCAGCGGCATCTGCGGCGTGGCGGTGGTTTCGGCCATTTATGCCAAGGAGGACCCCCAGGCCGCGGCAGCGGGGCTGCGGAAGCTGACCGAGGAGGCCATTCAGTGAAGATAGAGGGGGCCCTGTTTGATCTGGACGGCACATTGCTTCAGTCCATGGAGATGTGGCAGCAACTCCCCCTTCAACTGGTACGGCGTCTGGGGGGAGAACCGCCGGAGGATTTGGCCCGCACCATCGAGGCCATGGATCAGCGCCAGGCGGCAGAGTATATCATCCGGACCTTTGGTTTTGCAGTTTCGGTGGAGCAGGTGCTAAAGTTGGTGGAGGAACTGGCGGCAGAAGAATACCGTCAGCATCTTCCGGCCAAGCCTGGAGCCGAAGCACTGCTGGAGCAGCTGCGGCAGCAAAAAATCCCCTGCGGCATCGTCAGCGCCACCCAGAAGGAGCTGTCCCAGGCGGCTATGGAGCGGCTGGGGCTGTGGAAGTATTTTTCCTTTGCCTTAGACTGCGGGGAGTATGGACCCAAGACAAATCCCCGTATCTATCTGGCCGGGGCGGAAAAGCTGGGAAGCGCACCGGAGTGCACCCTGGTTTTTGAGGATGCTCTTCATGCGGCCCGCACCGCCAAAGAAGTGGGTTTTGTGACCGTGGGGGTGTGGGACCCCTCGGGAGAAGAGCACCGAGGGGAGATGGAAGCACTTTGCGATCATTATATAGAGCGTCTGGACGCACTGGAACTGGAAAAGTGTTTTGAGTGACAGAATGCGGCGGGTCGGGGGCACCACTTCCCGTCGCTTAATAAAACTTCAATGCAAAAAGGAGAAAGAACATGAAAACAGCATTGACGATCGCTGGAAGCGATTCCAGCGGAGGCGCCGGAATTCAGGCCGATATCAAGACCATGACGGCCAATGGCGTTTATGCCATGAGCGCCATCACCGCTCTGACGGCCCAGAATACCACCGGCGTTTACGGCATTATGGAAGCAACCCCGGAATTTTTGGAAGAGCAGCTGGAGCGGGTGTTTACCGACATCTACCCCGACGCTGTCAAAACCGGCATGGTTTCCTCTTCCGCTCTGATCGCCGTCATCGGCAAGGTTTTGCGGCGGCATCAGGCAAAAAACATTGTGGTGGACCCGGTGATGGTCTCCACCAGCGGCTCCCGGCTGCTTGCAGAGGATGCAGTGGCCGCTTTGAAAGAAGAGCTGCTGCCTTTGTGCACGGTGTGCACCCCCAACATTCCAGAAGCCCAGGTGCTGGCCGATATGGTTGTTACTTGCCCGGAGGAAATGGAGCAGGCCGCCCAGCGCATCGGGGAAAAATATGGATGTGCTGTTTTGTGCAAAGGCGGCCATCAGGTGAGCACCGCCGACGATTACCTCTGGCAGAATGGAAGGGGCACCTGGATGCGGGGCCAGCGGATTGAAAACCCCAACACCCACGGCACCGGCTGCACTTTGTCCAGCGCCATTGCCGCAAACCTGGCCAAAGGCTATGACCTGCCTGCGGCGGTGGAGCGGGCCAAGGCCTATATTTCCGGGGCGCTGGCTGCTATGTTGGATCTGGGATCTGGGAGCGGCCCGCTGGACCATCTCTTCGATCTGAAAGGGGAGTTTGTGAAATGAAGCGGGATCTGCTGAAAGTCTGTCTGGAAGAAAATACGCCCCTGTGGAATCAATGCCTGGATACCCCATTTTTGCAGGGAATTGCCCAGGGCACTTTGCCGGAGGATTGCTTCAAGGGGTATATTGTGGACGACAGTCTGTATTTGCGGGAATATTCCAAGGTCTTTGCCTGGGGGATGCTCCACGCCCAGGATATGGCGGAGATCCGGGCTTATTACTCTCTTCTGTCCTTTGTCAACGAAGGGGAAGGGGCCACCCGCCGTCAGTATCTGAAGAAATACGGCCTCACCGATGAGAGTATCCAGCATCTGCCCCTGCGGCCAGAAAACCGGGCCTATGTGGACCGGATGATCGAAGGGGCCCGGGATGGAGAAGGGGCAGCGGAATGCCTGATGGCCAGTCTGCCCTGTATGCTCAGCTATGGCTATATTTTCCGTAAAATGGTGGAGCGTAATCCTGGGGTGCTGGACACCGTCTATGGCCCCTTTGTGCGGGATTACGCCGGGGAAAAATACGAGGAAAGCTGCCGCCAGTGGATGGAGTTTGCAGAGAAGGTCTGCAAAGAGCTGCCGGAGGAGCGGTGGGAAACCTGCCGCAAGCTGTTCTGGGATTGCTCGGTGCATGAGCAGAAGTTCTGGGAAATGAGCCAGAATCCAAGAGAAGATGTGTAATGATAGCGGGCCTGGCGGCGAGCCGCCGCTCCCGTTCTATATCGGTTTTCGATACGCTCTGGCGGGCCTGCTTTTGCAGGCCCGTTTTTCTTTTGCGCTCTTGTGAAAAAGGCGGCGGCTATGGTATGATAAAATCAGTACAATAGAAGGAGGATATGCCATGACCAGAGAGGAAAAACTGGCCTCCATTTACCGGGGCGGCACAGTCTATCGTCCGCTGCAGGAGGAAAAAAGCATCCTGCTGGAAGTGCAGCTGGGATGCAGCTGGCACAAATGCGCCTTCTGCGACTTTACACGGGATCATTTTGAGCTTCTGCCCCTGGAAGAGGTGCGCCGGGCGGCGGAGATTCTGGGAGAACTGAAGGTGGAGGGAAACCGGGTGTTTCTGCTGGGGCAGAATCCTTTCTGCCGCTCCACCTCCGATCTGCTGCATATTTTTGGGTATATCCACCACTATCTCCCCTGGGTCAGTGAGATCAGCATGTATGCCCGGGCCGACGACATCCTGCGCAAATCCCCGGAGGATCTGCGCACGCTGCGCCAGATGGGGCTGCGGGATCTCCATGTGGGTGTGGAGTCGGGCAGCGATACTGTGCTGCTCATGGCAAACAAAGGAGAGACGGCGGCCGACTTGCTGCGGGCCTTCCGCAAACTGGACGAGGCCGGTATCCAGTATCTGGTCACCTCCATTCTGGGGCTGGGTGGCAAGCAGATGTGGAAGAGTCACGCCATCGAAACCGCTCGGCTGTATAATCAGATCCATCCCCGGAATATCTGGGTGCTGGCGCTGAAACTGTTTCCAGGAACACAGCTGTACCGGCAGGCCAGCCAGGGCCTTTTTGAGCCGATGACCCCCTGGCAGATGCTGCGAGAGGAGCGGCTGCTGGTCCAGTGCCTGGAAGTGAAGGACTGCTTTTATATGGATACCACCGCCCTCAATCAATACACCCTGGCGGCCCATCTTCCCGATGGGAAAGAAGGACTGTTGCAGGCCATCCACCAGCTGCTGGTGGACGAAGAGTTGCCGGTGGGGCCTGGAAGCGGAGAAGGAGGAGTGCTGTCGTGAACGGGGAAACACAGGAAAAGCTGCCCTTGGGGCGCTGGCGCCATTTCAAAGGTGGAGAATATCAGGTGTATGGGGTGGCCATCCATTCGGAGACAGAGGAAGAATATGTGGTGTACCGCCCTCTTTACGGGGAAGGGAAGCTGTGGATTCGCCCCCTTTTCATGTGGCTGGAAGATGTGGAGCGGGATGGAAAAAAACAGAAACGATTTACCTATATCGGGGAATAAAAGCTCCTGTTTCTGGAAAAAATAAAAAATATGACGAAAATCCTTGCAATGGGGAAGTAGATCCGATATAATATAAGAAATTTTAGGCATCTGTCGCGGCGCGGCGCGGAAGCCGGAATAAAAAGAATTTCGCCTGCACGCAAAGCCTTCAGTTGACTGGGGGCTTTTCTTTCGGTCAGCCGCCGCAGAATAGGAGGTTTTTATGGGAAAGAATTTGCTGGAACTGAAAAGCCTGGATGTGTCCGAAATCGTTTCCATCCTGGATCAGGCCCAAGCCTTTCACGATGGGGAAGTCTTTCGCGGCCTGGAAGGACGCATTGCCGCCAATTTGTTTTTTGAACCCTCGACCCGTACCCAGTACAGCTTCAATGTAGCTGAAGTGAAACTGGGTCTACGGGTCGTTTCTTTTAATCCGGCTGGCTCCTCTTTGCAGAAGAACGAGAGCTTCTATGACACCGTCAAAACATTCGACAGCTTCGGCCCCGATCTGCTGGTCATCCGCCATGTGGAAAATGAGTACTATAACCAGCTGCTGGGCCATGTGAATGCCAAGATTTTGAACGGCGGCGACGGCACCGGAAACCATCCTACCCAGTCTTTGCTGGATCTGCTCACCATCCGCCAGGAGTTCGGCCATTTTGAAGGGCTGAAGGTGGCCATCATCGGGGATGTGTCCCACAGCCGGGTGGCCCACACCAACTTCGAGGTGATGGGACGGCTGGGCATGGAAGTGTGCACCAGCGGCCCGGAGGAGTATATGGAGACCGCCCTCAATTATAAGCCCTTTGAAGAGGCGGTGCGGGAAAGCGATGTGGTGATGCTCCTTCGGGTGCAGCACGAACGCCACAAAGAGAAGATGCACCTTTCGGTGGAAGAATACCACCGGCGCTACGGCATGGACAAGCAAAAGCTCAGCTGGATGAAGGATGGGGCCATTATCATGCACCCCGCTCCCTTCAACCGGGGCGTGGAGATCGCCGATGAAGTGGTGGAATGCAGCCGCTCCCGCATCTTCAAGCAGGTGAACAACGGCGTGTTTGTCCGCATGGCCGCCATCAAGCGGGCCCTGTGGGATTAAACGCCGGGCAGAACAGAGAAGAAATAACCCACCATTGTGGGAAGACAGATACAGGGAGGAAACACAGATGGAAAAAACCCAACGCTTTGACCGCAAGTTGGTTTTTGAAAACGGGCGTGAGTTTCTGGGCGCAGGCTTCGGCAGCCCGCGGGAAGCTCTGTGCCAGTGCAGCTTTGACACCGCCATGATCGGCTATCAGGAGATCCTCAGCGATCCGGCCTGCGCCGGGGAAGCTTTGGTGATGACCTATCCGGTGATCGGCAGCTACGGCATGGCCGACGAGGACTATGAGTCCCGGGCCTGCTACGCCGGATGCCTGATTGTCCGCCGCTATAATGACCGTCCCTCCAACTTCCGCTATACCAAAACGCTGGAAGAAGTGATGGCGGAAAACGACATCCCCGGCATCCAGGGTGTGGACACCCGGGCCATCGGCCGGATGCTCCGGGACGAGGGCAGCATGAAGGTGCTGCTCACCGACAAGGACACCAGCCTGGAGAAGGCCATGGAGCTCATTCGTCAGGCCGCTCCCGAAGAGGGCCTGGCCAAAAAGGTGGGCGGCAAGAAGATCCGTTACAGCCGTACGGCAAACTTCCGCTACAATGTGGCGGCGGTGGACTGCGGCATCCGCCAGAGCAGCATCCGCTGCCTGAACAAGCGGGGCTGCAATGTGACCATCGTGCCCCAGGATATCACAGCGGAGGAGCTGAAGGCTCTCAAGCCCGACGGCCTGTTTCTCTCCAGCGGCCCGGGCGATCCCAAGGAATGTGAGGGAGTCATCGCTCTGGTGAAGGAGATGTGGGGCCAGATGCCCATCTTCGGTGTGGGACTGGGCTGCCAGATCATCGCCCTGGCCGCCGATGGCGATACCTATAAGATGAAGCATGGTCACAACGGCGGCAATGTGCCTGTCAAGACCATCTATGGAGACAAGCGGGAGATCACTTCCCAGAGCCACAGCTTTGCCATCTGCGAAAAGAGCCTGGAGAACACCGGTTTGAAGGTGACCCACCGCCATCTGCTGGATGACACTGTGGAAGGCATCATGGAGGAAAAGAGCCGGGTGATCGGCGTGCAGCATTATCCGGAGAACGACCCCGGCGCCGATGACTGCGCCTATGTGTACGACACCTTTATCACCATGATGTGCAGCGTCAAAGAGGGAGGAAGCAACAATGCCTAAACGCACCGATATCAATAAGATCCTGGTGATCGGTTCCGGCCCCATCGTCATTGGACAGGCGGCAGAATTCGATTACTCGGGCACCCAGGCTTGCCTGGCCCTGAAGGAAGAGGGCTACAAGGTCATTCTGGTCAACTCCAACCCGGCCACCATCATGACCGATACCAACATCGCCGACAAGGTGTATATGGAGCCCCTGAATCTGGAATATGTGGCCCGGATCATCCGCATGGAGCGGCCCGATGCCATCATCCCCACCCTGGGCGGCCAGACCGGTCTGAACCTGGCCATGCAGCTGGCCCAGAAGGGCGTGCTGGATGAGTGCGGCGTGGAGATTCTGGGCACTCCCTTTGATTCCATCGACCAGGCAGAGGACCGGGAGAAGTTCAAAGACCTGTGCGTGCGCATCGGCGAGCCGGTGCTGGAAAGCTACATCGCCCATTCGGTGGAGCAGGCCAAGGAAGAGGCGGAGAAGATCGGCTATCCCATCGTGCTCCGTCCGGCCTTTACTCTGGGCGGTACCGGCGGCGGTTTCTGCGACAACGAGGAAGAGCTGCTGAACCTGGCCGAAAGCGCTCTGCATCTGTCCCCGGTGGGCCAGGTGCTGGTGGAAAAGTCCATCAAGGGCTATAAAGAAATCGAGTTTGAGGTGATGCGGGACAAGAACGACACCGCCATTGCCATCTGCTCCATGGAGAACATCGACCCTGTGGGCGTCCACACCGGCGACAGCATGGTGGTGGCTCCCGCCCAGACCCTGACCGGCAAGGAATACCATATGCTCCGGGATGCCGCGCTGCGGATCATCCGGGAACTGGGCATCGAAGGCGGCTGCAATGTGCAGTTTGCTCTGGATCCCTATTCCTTCCGCTATTATGTTATCGAAGTCAATCCTCGTGTGTCCCGTTCTTCCGCTCTGGCTTCCAAGGCCAGCGGCTTCCCCATCGCCAAGGTGTCTGCCAAGATCGCCGTGGGCATGGTCCTGGACGAGATCAACCTGGGCAGCGTTCCCGCCAGCTTTGAGCCCTCTCTGGACTACATCGTCTGCAAAGTGGCCCGCTTCCCCTTCGATAAATTCGACAAGGCTTCCAAGCTGCTGACCACGCAGATGAAGGCCACCGGCGAAGTCATGGCCATCGGCCGCACCATGGAAGAAAGTCTGCTGAAGGCAGTGCGCTCCCTGGAAGCCGGCGTCAACCATGTGTGGAAGGAAAAATTCGACCACTTCACCGTGGACGAGCTGCTGCAGGAGATCGCCACCCCCACCGACGAGCGCCTCTATGCCATCGCCGAGCTGGTGCGCCGGAATGTGGATCTGATGATGATTTGCCAGCAGACCAAGATCGACTACTTCTTCATCGACGCCATCCGCAACATCGTGGAATATGAGACGGTGTGCAAGGAAAATCCGGGAGATGCCGAGGTGCTGAAGGAAGCCAAGCGTCTGGGCTTCTCCGATGCCTTCCTGGGCAAGCTGTGGGGCATGGATGAGCTGGAAGTGCTCAAGCTGCGCCAGGAGCACAACATCTGGCCGGTATACAAGACCATCGACACCTGCGCCGGTGAGTTTGCCGCCTATGTGCCTTATTTCTACTCCACCTACGAGGAGGAGAACGAGTCCATCGTCACCGACAAGCCCTCGGTGCTGGTGCTGGGCAGCGGCCCCATCCGTATCGGTCAGGGCGTGGAATTCGACTATTCCACTGTGCACGCCATCTGGGCCATCCGGGAAGCCGGGTACGAGGCCATTATCATCAACAACAACCCGGAGACCGTGTCCACCGACTACACCGTCAGCGATAAGCTGTATTTTGAGCCCCTGTGCGTGGAAGATGTGATGAACCTGATCCATCTGGAAAACCCCATGGGCGTTGTGGTCTCCCTGGGCGGCCAGACCGCCATCAACCTGGCCGAGCGGCTGCACAAGCTGGGCGTCAAGATCATCGGCACCGGTGTGGAAGCCATCGACAAAGCGGAAAATCGTGACAGCTTTGAAAAGCTGATGCACGAGCTGAACATTCCCCAGCCGGCCGGTAAGGCGGTGACCCGCATCGAGGACGGCATCCGGGTGGCAAACGAAATCGGCTATCCTGTGCTGGTGCGTCCTTCCTATGTGCTGGGCGGCCGGGCTATGCAGATCGTCCGGGACGACGAGCAGCTGCGCCGGTATCTGGCCGAAGCCGTGGTGGCCAGCGAGGAGCATCCCGTGCTGGTGGACAAATACATTTCCGGCAAGGAGCTGGAAGTGGACGCCATCTGCGACGGTGAGACCGTGCTCATCCCCGGCATCATGGAGCATGTGGAGCACACCGGTGTTCATTCCGGCGACTCCTTCAGCGTCTATCCCACCTTCTCTGTGGGTGAAAAGGCCCGTAAGGCCATTCTGGACTATACCATCCGCCTGGGCCGGGGCATCGGCATCCAGGGTCTGTTCAATATCCAGTTTATCGTCAGCGAGGATGAGACTGTCCATGTCATCGAGGTCAACCCCCGTTCCTCCCGTACCGTGCCCTTCCTCTCCAAGGCCACCGGCATTCCTCTGCCCAAGATCGCCACAAAGGTCATGCTGGGACAGAGCCTGAAGGAGCAGGGCTATGAAACAGGGGAAATGCCCCGGAAGAACCGGTGGTATGTGAAAGCGCCGGTGTTCAGCTTCAGCAAGCTGCGCGGCGCCGATGTATATCTGTCTCCCGAGATGAAGTCCACCGGCGAAGCCATTGGCTATGACAACAGCCTGAACCGGGCACTGTACAAGGCCCTGAAAGCCGCCAATATGCGGGTGGCCAACTACGGCACGGTGTTCTTCACCATCGCCGACCATGACAAAGAGCGGGCGCTGCCCCTGGTGCGCCGGTTCTACAACCTGGGCTTTAATATCGAGGCTACCCGGGGCACGGCTCAGTTCCTCAAGGAGCACGGCATCCGCACCCGCAGCCGGAAAAAGATCAGCGAAGGCAGCGAGGAGATCCTGGATTCTCTGCGGGCCGGTCATGTGACCTATGTGATCAACACCCTGGGACCCAATGAAATGGCCAACACCGACGGTTTTGCCATCCGCCGCAGTGCTGTGGAGAACAATGTGACCATGTTCACCTCTCTGGACACCGTCAGCGTGCTGCTGGATGTGCTGGAAGAAATCACCGTGGGCGTCTCCACCATCGACAGTGAAGGGGAAAGCAAATGACAAACGGTATGTATGAGATCGTCAGCAATCGGCGCATCGCCCAGGACACCTATGAAATGGTGCTCCAGGGAGATCTGAGCTTTGCAGAAAATCCCGGTCAGTTCGTCAACATCAAGCTGGAAGGGCTCTATCTGCGCCGCCCCATCAGCATCTGCGATTGGGACGACGCCACCCTCACGCTGATCTATAAAGTGGTGGGGAAGGGTACACAGCAGCTGGCCGAGATGAAGCCGGGGAAAGAGCTGGATCTTCTCTGCGGCCTGGGCAATGGCTTTGATATGAAAAAGGCCGGAGAGCACAGTCTGCTCATCGGCGGAGGGGTGGGGGTTCCCCCCCTCTATGGCCTGGCCCGGCGCATGGTGTACGAAGGAAAGAAAGTCACCGCCGTTCTGGGCTTCGGCAACAAGAACCAGGCTTTTTATGTGGAAAAATTCAAAGCCCTTGGCTGCCCGGTAGAGGTGGCCACCGAGGACGGCAGCCTGGGGACAAAGGGATTTGTCACCCATGTGATGGAAAACCTGTCCTATGATTATTATTTCGCCTGCGGCCCCATGCCCATGCTTCGGGCGGTGCACGCCTGCGGAAAACCGGGCCAGCTCTCCTTTGAGGAGCGGATGGGCTGCGGCTTCGGCGCCTGCATGGGCTGCAGCTGCGAAACTCTGGTAGGCAACAAGCGCATTTGTGTGGACGGCCCGGTGATGGATAGCAGCGAGGTGAAATTTTAATGAGCAGACTGACTGTGAAACTGGGGGATTGGGAGCTGGATAACCCCATCATCCCCGCCAGCGGCACTTTTGGCTTCGGCTATGAGTTTGCCCAATATTATGATCTGGATCTTCTGGGCTCCATGAGCCTGAAGGGCACCACCAAAGATCCCCGTTTCGGCAACCCCACACCCCGTATCGCCGAGTGTGAAATGGGCCTGCTCAATGCCATCGGTTTGCAGAATCCCGGGGTGCACAAGGTGATCGAAGAAGAGCTGCCCAAGCTGCGGCAGGTCTATCACAAGAAGGCCATCGCCAATATCTCCGGTTTTTCGGTGGAGGACTATGCCTATACCGCCGCCCTTTTTGACAAGGAAGAGGATATGGGCATTCTGGAGATCAACATCAGCTGCCCCAATGTGAAGCACGGAGGCATGGCCTTCGGCACCGATCCCCAGGCGGCGGCCACCGTCTGCCGGGCGGTGAAGGAAGTGACCACAAAGCCGGTTTATATGAAGCTGTCTCCCAATGTCACCGACATTGTGGCCATCGCCAAAGCGGTGGTGGAAGCAGGGGCCGACGGGCTGGTGCTCATCAACACCCTGTTTGGTATGCGTATCGATCCCCGCACAGGTAAGCCCATCGTCTCCACCAAGATGGCGGGCTTCTCCGGCCCGTCCATCAAGCCGGTGGCTCTGCGGATGGTCTATCAGGTATGCCAGGCAGTGGATGTGCCGGTGATCGGTGTGGGTGGCATCCAGAATGCCGATGATGTGCTGGAATTTCTTTCTGCCGGTGCTTCTGCCGTGCAGGTGGGCGCCCAGAACCTGGTGGACCCCTGGGCCTGCCCCCGCATCATTGAAGAACTGCCACGGAAGATGGACGAATACGGTATTGAAACTTTGGAAGAGATCATAGGGAGGGCTCAGAAATGAAAAAACATGATGTGATCATCGCCTGCGATTTCCCCACCGGACAGGATGCACTTGATTTCCTCAGCCAGTTCAAGGAGGAAAAGCCCTTTGTGAAAATCGGCATGGAGCTGTTCTATGGCGAAGGGCCGGACATTGTCCGCAAGCTGAAGGCCATGGGCCACGATGTGTTCCTGGATCTGAAGCTCCACGACATCCCCAACACCGTGAACAAGGCCATGCGCAACCTGGCCAAGCTGGGAGTCAACATGACCAATGTCCACGCCGCCGGCACCATCGACATGATGCGGGCCGCCAAAGAGGGCCTGGCCGAGGGAGCACAGGGAGAAGTGCCTATGCTCATCGCCGTCACCCAGCTGACCAGCACCTCCCAGGAGCGGATGCAGAAAGAACTGCTCATCCCCAACACCATTGAGGAGACGGTGGCTCACTATGCCCGGAACACCCAGCAGGCCGGTCTGGACGGCGTGGTCTGCTCTCCCCTGGAGGCGGGCATTGTGAAGAAGGCCTGCGGCACATCCTTCCGCACCGTCACCCCGGGCATCCGGTATCCCGACGGCGATGTGGGAGATCAGTCCCGGATCACCACACCCCAGAAGGCCCGGGAGATCGGCACCGACTATATCGTGGTGGGCCGTCCCATCACCAAGGCACAGGACCCGGTGGAAGCCTATCGCCGGGTGCTGCGGGACTTTTTGGGAGAATAAGGAGGAAATATCATGGAAAACATGGAAAAGAAGATCGCGTCCTGCCTGCTGGAGATCAAGGCCGTGTTCCTGCGTCCCCAGGAGCCCTTTACCTGGGCCAGCGGCATCAAATCCCCTATTTACTGCGATAACCGGCTGACGCTGTCCTATCCCCATATCCGGAATCAGGTGGAGCAGGGCCTGGCAGAGAACATCCGCAAGCATTATCCCGACTGCGAAGTGGTGGCGGGTACCAGCACCGCCGGCATTGCTCACGCCGCTCTGGTGGCCGACATTCTAGGTCTGCCCATGTGCTATGTGCGCTCCAGCGCCAAGGACCATGGCCGGAACAACCAGATCGAAGGCAAGGTGGAAAAGGGCCAGAAAGTGGTTGTGGTGGAAGATCTGATCTCCACCGGCGGCTCTGTCATCGAAGTGGTCAATGTGCTGCGGGAAGTGGGCGCCGAGGTTCTGGGCATCGCTTCCATCTTCACCTATGGCCTGCAGAAGGGCATCGACCGGATGCAGGAGGCCCAGGTGAAAAATGTGTCCCTTTCCAATTACGATGCACTGGTGGAAGTGGCTGTGGAGCAGGACTACATCAAGGCAGAAGATGTGAAGAAGCTGCAAGCCTTCCAAAAAAATCCCTCCGACAGCGGTTGGATGGACCTGTAAAAACAAAATACAGCCAGAATATCGAAAAAGCCCTGCGGAATCATTCCGCAGGGCTTTTTTACAAGGCATTTTTATGGCGTTGAGAGCGGATCAGGCCAGAGACTGGACTTCCTCCACCACTTCCTCCCAGTCCATACCGGAGAGAAAATCCTTTTTCTGTTCGTCACCGGATTGGACGGCGATATGATAAACTGTGCTGTCGGTTTCGGCCTGGGCGGTGAGGGTGGGGAGGGTTCCCGGGTCCTCACTGAAAAAATGAGAGGAAAGACAGGCTTCTTTTCCGTCCTTCCGCACTTCGCCTGGTTCGCTGCTGAGGGAGTAGGTGTTCTGGCCTTCTTTCAGGAAAAGGAGATAGGTTTCTCCCATTTGCGGTTCTGTGAAGGTATAGACCAGCATCTGGTAGGGGATGTCCTGCCCTTCGGCCTGGTGGGTCATCCGGATGGAATATCCTTTGCTCACCGTGATGGTTTTGGGCACATCTTCTCCTTTCAGCACTTGCTTTACCTGGAAGGAGTAATCCCGGCTTTGGGAATCCAGATTGGGAGAATCGCCCTTTTCGGCGTCCAGCGCCTTTTTATAAGTACCCAATAAAACAGCGTCCGCTTTTTCCGTCATGGTGCGCAGAGAGGAAGACAGGGACACATCGGGATAGGCATATACCGTCACATCTTCTTCTTTTTTGTTTGTTTTCTGCTCCTCCGGAGCGGCTGCGCAGGAGGCCAGAAGCACAAGGGACAGAGCCAGAGCAGCAAGGCGTGAAAGCTGTTTCATTGAGATCGGCTCCTTTTCTGAAAGATTGATTATATTTATAATAACACAAAAATATACAAAGTCAATGTTCCTTGGGAGAAGGTTTTATATGCTTTTTACCCAAAGCAAATGGGGCGGTGACAGAAAGGGGAGTACAATACAGTCATCCTGCAAGCGAGCGAAATGGAGTGATAACGATGCTTCCTTGTCAGATCATCTGCGCGGCCTATTACAGCGGATGCCACAAAAGTTGTCCTTATTGGAAACGATTCCAGCAGGAACAGAAGGAAAGGCGTCAGGCCCAAAAACGATATTTGGATCATTATATGGATCAGTGCGCCGTGGAGATGCGGCAATACCGGGCCATGCAGCCCCGGTACCCCACGCGGCCATAAAAAAAGCAGGAGCCAAAGGCTCCTGCTTTTTTGTTATACTGCTTCTTCGGTGGGTTCAAACTGGCTGTTATACAGGTTTGCATAGAAGCCGCCTTTTTCCAGCAGCTCTTCGTGGGTGCCCTGCTCCACAATGTCCCCTTCCCGCAGCACCAGAATGCGGTCGGCATCCCGGATGGTGGACAGGCGGTGGGCAATGATGAAGCTGGTGCGGCCCTGCATCAGCCGGTTCATGGCCTGCTGAATGAGTACCTCGGTGCGGGTATCCACCGAGGAGGTGGCTTCGTCCAGAATCAGCACCGCCGGGTCGGCCAGAATGGCCCGGGCAATGGTCAAAAGCTGTTTCTGCCCGTGGGACACATTGCTGGCTTCCTCATTGAGCACAAAGTCATAGCCTCCCGGCAGGGTGCGGATAAAGTGGTCGGCACAAGCCATGCGGGCGGCCTTTTCCACCTCTTCATCGGTGGCATCCAGACGGCCATAGCGGATGTTGTCCCGGATGGTACCATTGAAGAGCCAGGTATCCTGGAGAACCATGCCGATCTGACTGCGCAGAACGCCCCGGGGCAGATCCTTGATGTCCACCCCGTCCAGCAGAATGCGGCCGGAGTTCAGCTCATAGAAGTGCATCAGCAGTTTGACGATGGTGGTCTTGCCGGCACCGGTGGGGCCGACGATAGCGATGCGCTGGCCGTCTTTCACATGGGTGGAAAAATCGTGGATGATGGTCTTTTCCGGAGTGTAACCGAAATCCACATGGTCAAAGGTCACATCGCCCCGCACGCCTTCGGCCGGCAGCTTGGCTTTGCCGTCGTCGGCTTCTTCCGGCTGCTCCAGGAAGGTGAAGACCCGCTCGGCTGCGGCCACGGTGGACTGGAGGGTGTTCATGATCTGGGCCGACTGCATCACCGGCTGATTGAACCGGCGCACATACTGAATAAAGGATTGGATGTCGCCGATGGTGATGCGGCCCTGGATGGTAAGGTAGCCGCCCAGTACGCACACGGCCACATAGCCCAGATTGCTCACAAAGCTGAGCACCGGCTGCATCATACCGGACAGGAACTGGCTGCGCCAGCCGGCGGCATAGAGCTTTTTGTTCATCTGGTGGAAGGTTTCCCGGCTGCGTTCTTCCCCGTTGAACAGCCGCACCACATTGTGGCCGCTGTACATCTCTTCGATGTGGCCGTTTACATGGCCCAGGTATTCCTGCTGGGCCTGGAAGTGCCGCTGGCTGCGGCGAACCACCAAAGAGATGATGAGGAAGGACAGAGGCAGGGTGATCAGGCTGGTCAGGGTCATCCATCCACTGATGGAGAACATCATCACAAGAACACCCAGCAGGGTGGTGATGGCGGTGATCATCTGGGTCAGGCTTTGGTTCAGGGTGGTGGAGACGGTGTCCACATCGTTGGAGATCAGACTGAGGGTTTCGCCGTGGGTGGTCTTGTCATAAAAGGACAAGGGCAGGCGGTTCATTTTTTTGTTGATCTGATCCCGCAGCTCATAGGACACCTTCTGGGCCACGCCGCTCATCAGGAAGTTTTGCAGATAGCCCAGAATGGCTCCCAGCAAAATCAGCACAATGAGCACCATGATGATGTGTCCCACCGCCTCCTGGTCAATGCCGGGACGGCTCTGGAGGCTGGTTGTCAGCAGTTCATCCTGGTATTGAGGCGGGATGTTTTCGATGATGGACTGACCGTCTTCCATGGAGGAAAGGTAGTCACCGATGGTTTCAAAGGACTGGGCCTGCCCGCTTTGGCCCATCTGGTTCAGCTGGGAAAGGGGGAGGGCCGAAAGGGTCTGGCGCAGATTTTTGTCCAGGCCTTGGAGAGCATCTTCGGGCAGGAGGCCCTGCTCCATCAGAGTGCCCAGGGTGGCGTTTTCGTCCTGAGCCAGGACGGCCATTTGCTGGGGAGGAATGTCTGCAAGGGCTTTCCCCATTTTTTCCATGGCCTTTTGGGTGTCCATGATGGTGTCATAGACATTGCGCTTCATCAGTCCCACCATGATCTCGTCGGTGGCGTTGCCCAGGACCTTGGGGATGTTCAGCGTGAGGATGACGCTGCCGATGGCCAGCAAGAAGGCCAGCAGGATCACCGGCACACTGGAACGCATGAAGCGGATGGTTTTTTGCAAAGTGCCTTTGAAATCCCGGGCTTTGCCGCCGGGGATCATCATGCCCCGGGGACCGTGGCCCATAGGCCCGCCACCCATGGGCGGGCGGGATGTTTGGTTCTGGTTCATTGAGCAATCTCCTCCTCGGAAAGCTGGGAACGGGCGATTTCTTCATAGACCTTGCAGGTTTTGAGCAGCTCTTTGTGAGTACCCTTGCCCACGATCTTCCCGTCTTCCAGCACGATGATCTGGTGGGCATTCATAATGGTGCTCACCCGCTGGGCCACGATGAGAGTGGTGCGTCCCTTGGTCTCCTGGGCCAGGGCCCGGCGCAAAGCGGCGTCGGTCTTGAAGTCCAGGGCGGAAAAGCTGTCGTCGAAAATCAGCACCGGGGCCTGTTTGGCCAGGGCTCGGGCGATGGACAGCCGCTGTTTCTGGCCGCCGGACACATTGGAGCCTCCCTGGGCCACCGGGTCCTCATAACCCTTGGGCTTTTCTTGGATGAATTCAGTGGCCTGGGCCACGGCAGCCGCCTTTTCCACCTGCTCCTGGGAAATGTCCGGAGCGCCATAGCGGATATTGCTTTGGATGGTGCCGCTGAAGAGCACGCCCTTCTGGGGAACGAAGGAGATCAGCTCGTGGAGGTGATGGAGGTTCAGATTCCGCACATCGGTGCCGCCGATGGTCACCTTGCCTTCGCTCACATCGTACAGCCGGGGAATCAGGCTGATGAGCGTGGTTTTGCCCGAGCCGGTGCTGCCGATGAAGGCGGTGGTCTCACCGGGGTTTGCGGTAAAGGAGATGTCGGTCAGCACATCTCCCGGCGCGCCGGGATAACGGAAGGACACATGGTCAAATGTGACAGGGCAGGGTTTGTGAAGATCCAGCACCTGGGGTTTCTCCGGGTTTTTGATGTCCACCGGGCTCTCCAGGATCTCGCAGATCCGGTTGGCCGACACCGAGGCCCGGGGCAGAATGACAAAGACCAGAGCGATCATCATAAAGCTCATGATGATCTGGATGGCATACTGCATAAAGGCCATCATATTGCCCACATCGGCGATGTTGGAGGCGGTGAGGGAGGCGATCCACACCACGGCCAGGGAGACGCCGTTCATCACCATGGTCATCACAGGCATCATCAGGGAGATGGTGCGGTTGACGAAGAGGTGGTTTTTTGTCAGGTCCCGGTTGGCGTTGTCAAAGCGCTCTTCCTCATAGCCCTCGGTACCGAAGGCCCGGATGACCAGCAGGCCGCTGAGCCGCTCCCGGGACACCAGATTCAGCCGGTCCAGCAGTTTCTGGGCCTTTTTGAACCGGGGGATGACGATGGCCATCAGGGTGCCGATCAAAAGAAGCATCACCAGGATGCTCACAGCGATGGTGGCCGTCATGCCGGGCATATTGCTGCTTTTGGCCTGGGCCCGCAGGATGCCGCCCACGCCCATGATGGGAGCATAGAACACCAGACGGATCATCACGGTGCAGAACATCTGGATCTGGGTGATGTCGTTGGTGGAGCGGGTAATGAGGGAAGAAACCGAAAAACGGTCAAATTCCGGGTTGGAAAAGGAAGTGACCTTGTCGAAAACCTGTCCCCGCAGGTCCCGGGCCACCCCCGAGCCGATGCGGGCGGCCAGAAGGCCCACCAGAATGGCGCATACGGCGCTGGCCAGGGCGATGAGCAGCATGACAGCGCCCTTTTGCAGCACATAGCCCATATCGCCCACGGCCACACCCTGGGAAACCAGAGAGGACATATAATCGGGCAGGGCCAGCTCGGCCATGGCCTGGCCGAAGAGCAGGGCGAAGGCCAGCAGCATCCAGCCGGCATAGCGTTTTAAATGTGTCAATAGCTTGAGCATGGTATTCCTCCAGAAGGCAGAGTTCAAAGATGAGTGGGGCAAAGGGGATGCCCCTGGGGACGGATGAGCTGGGCCATGATGGCAGGCATCTCATCGGGATGGGTGCGGGGGTTTTCCTCCAGCCAGCACACCAGCACCGCCGACAATGTGGCGGCCCGGGTGGCGATAAAATAGGGAGCGGCTTTGTCGTCTATATGAATATGGCGGCGGAAAAATTCCATGTTGCGGTGAAGGGCCCGGGCAAAGGCATCGGTGAGCAGATTGGTGGTGCCTGTGGCCATCAGAACTTCCGCAGCCTGGGAGTGAGCCGTCCAGAAGAGAAAAAAGGCGTGGAAAAACCCCATTTCCCCGGTGGCCTGCCGCAGAGCCCGCTGATCCATCATATAGGCGATCATCTGCTCCACGGCCTGGTCGGTTTCATAACGGAGCACATCGTCGATGGTGTCAAAGCTGCGGTAAAAGGTGGCCTTGCTCACTCCGGCCTCCTTGGCCAGAGCGGTCACCGAGATCTGACGGTAAGGGGTAGCGGCGATCAGCTGGTGCAGAGCCTTCCCGATGGATTCCACCGATTGGTTCACCCGCTTGTCGCTGTGGATATGGTACATGGCATCAACTCCCTCCATGATATTTCGCTTCGATAGTATAGTCCTGCGAGAGAAACAAGTCAATCGTATCGTAAATCTTTTTACAAACTGGTCATATTTTTTTACCGCATCCTGGGGAAAAAGAAAAAATCCCCGGGAAAATTCCCGGGGATCCAGACTGTCAAGAAACCCATATAACGAAAAAAGGCTGCTTGCTTTACCCTTCATCCATCTGCAAAAAGCCGCGACCTGTGCGTGGCTTTTTGCACCTCTCAAGGGACAAGTGTGCGCCAAAGGCGTGCACGCAGACCCTTGCAAAAACTCGAAAAAGTGGCCGGAGGCCACTTTTTCGACACGCTTGCCAAAGCGGAAACCGCTTTGGCAAAATCCTTTTCCATTACAGCCCTTCTTCCCGGGCGTCCCGGGCGATGAGACACCGGAGTCCTTCCACAGCCGCCCGGATGGCCAGGTCGGTGTCCATGCAGTGGGGATCGGGCAGCCCGGCGTTTTTCCGCTCCTGGTTCCACAGCACGGCAAACAAAGCCCCGGCCCGCAGCCCCAGCACCGAGGAGACCACAAACAAAGCAGCACTTTCCATCTCGCTGCAAAGGACGCCGGCCTGCTTCCAGGCCTTCCATTTTTCTTCCAGCATATGGGCCACCGGCATCCGGGAAGGCTCATGCTGGCCATAAAAACTATCCTTGCTCTGCACTACGCCGGTGTGCACACTGGCTCCGGTGGAGGCTGCTCCCTGGCGCAGGGCATCGGTCACATCAAAATCGGCCACGGCGGGAAATTCCAAAGGCATATAATGGAGGCTGGTCCCCTCCTGGCGCACGGCGCTGGTGGCCACCACAATATCCCCGCCCCGTACGGCCAGATCAATGCCCCCGCAGGTACCCACCCGGATCAGGGTATGGGCGCCGCAGGCGGCCAGTTCCTCTACGGCAATGGCCGTGCTGGGGCCGCCGATACCGGTGGAACACACCGACACCCGCTGCCCGGCCAATGTGCCGGTATAGGTGACAAATTCCCGGTTGCGGGCCACAAACTCCGCTCCCTCCAGATAGGAGGCAATATGCTGGCACCGTTCCGGGTCTCCAGGGAGCAGGCAATAGCCCCCCACATCCCCCTGACGCAGGGCAATATGCATTTGCCGGTTCATGACCTCCATGCTCATTCCTCCCTTTTCTCAATGGCCCGAATGCTTTTTTCCGCCTTGAGCCGGGGCACCATCACTTCCCGCCCACAGCCGCAGCATTTCAGCTTGAAATCCATCCCCACCCGGGTGATCTCAAACCGGTCGCAGCCACAAGGGTGACTTTTTTTCATTTTTACCACATCGCCTACCCGATAATCCACAAAGCTCCCTCCCCCCATCTGATAGGGGTATTGTACCACAGCCCTTTCCAAAAGAAAACAGCAACATCCTGGGGAAACATGCATATAGATGAAAGGCAACGGACAAAACAAAGGAGGAATGAAGATATGCCCCAGGGACCTTATCTGCCGGAAGGTTTCCGGCTACACACCCCGGAAAACCGCTGGGTGAATACCCCGGCCGCCATGGATCAGGCTGCGGAGGAAGAACAAATACTGGAAGGCATCGTCACCCGATGCGATTGTGCCCACAACCTGGTGGTGGACTGCAACGGCATCACCGGCCTTATCCCCCGCAGCGAGGCGGCATTGGGCCTCAGCAGTGGCCGCACCCGGGAGATCGCCCTTTTGTCCCGGGTGGGAAAACCGGTTTGTTTTCAGGTTATCGGTGAAGGGGACGGTCAATACCTGTTTTCCCGGGCCAGGGTACAGCAAAAGGCCCTGAACTATCTGATGGAAAACCTGCTGCCCGGGGATGTGATCTGCGCCCGGGTGACTCATCTGGAGCCCTTCGGGGCCTTTGTGGACATCGGCTGCGGCCTTACCTCCCTGGTGGGCATCGAGCACATCTCGGTGTCCCGCATTGCCCACCCCGCCGAGCGGTTTTACCCCGGCCAATGGATTCATGTGGCTGTGCGTGGAGTGGACCCCTCCCTGGGCCGGGTGCACCTGACCCACCGGGAGCTTTTGGGCACCTGGCTGGAAAATGCCCGGCGTTTTTCCCCGGGGGAAACGGTGAGCGGCGTGGTGCGGGGCAATGAGGACTACGGCGTTTTTGTGGAGCTGAGTCCCAATCTGTCGGGCCTGGCGGAGCGGAAAGAAGGCGTCTCCTCCGGGGATGGGGTATCGGTGTACATCAAATCCATCCTACCGGAAAAGATGAAGGTCAAGCTGATCCTCATCGACAAGCTGGAAAGTGCGCCCAGCACCCTGATCCGCCCGGAAGATTACCAGATCACCCAGGGACGGCTTCAGCATTTTCTCTATTCCCCGCCGGGGAAAGAAGGCCGTCTCACCGAAACGGTTTTCTATTAAAACATCGCAAAAAAGCGGAGAGGAACTTTGTCCTCTCCGCTTTTTGCTTATCGCAGACCTTCACAGGCCTTTTTGAACTCACCGATCCGCGCCTTCGGGTCCTCCGCCCCATAGACCGAAGAACCGGCCACCAGGATATCCACCCCGGCCTGATAGGCCAGGGGCGCATTTTCCAGGTTGATGCCGCCGTCGATCTCGATCTCACAGGCCAGGCCCCGGCTGTCGATCTCCTGACGCAGCAGCCGCACTTTGTCCAAAGCCTCCGGCATGAATTTCTGTCCGCCGAAACCAGGCTCCACCGACATCACCAGCACCATATCCAGCTCCGGCAGATAGGGGAACAGAGCCTCCGCAGGAGTGGCCGGCTTGATGGTCAGCGCCACCTTGCGACCGGCGGCCCTCACCTTCCGGATCAGGCTGAACAGGTCTCCCTGGGACTCCAGATGAAAGTTCACCAGGTCGGCCCCTGCCTTCAGGAAATCATCCACATAGTTTTCCGGCTGGGAGATCATCAGATGCACATCCAGAAAACCGTCGGTGACTTTCCGCAGGCACCGGAGCACCGGGGCGCCAAAGGAGATATTGGGCACAAAATGCCCATCCATGATATCCACATGGACCCAGTCGGCTCCTCCCTCCAGCACCATCTGCACATCCCGGCCCAGGTTTGCAAAATCAGCGGACAAAATGGACGGGGCAATTTTCACGCTCATGGTTCATTCCTCCTGCAAACTTTTTTACTTTCGCTCCGCCAGTACCCCTGAGGAGACGGCGGCATATACTCTTATTAGCAGCGAAAAATCCCAGTGAGCGGCGCCGTCCCCCAGCGTGCCCGACAATCATCCCGGTCGGCTTTCGCTGCTGTTTATCATAGATGGGCTGTCCCCCAAGGGGCAGCCGGGCGTATCGAAAAAGTGGCGAAAGCCACTTTTTCGAGTTTTTGCAAGGGGCTGCATGCAGCCGGTTGAAAGCTTACAGCTTCCAACCGGCCACACTGGCCCCTTGAGAAGTGCAAAAAGCCACGCACAGGTCGCGTCTTTTGGCGGATTGATAAAAGGACCGTCCAAAAATCTTCCCCTTTCATCGGCGAACATGCTTTTGCACAGTCCTGGCTGTCCCCCAAAGGGCAGCCTTTTTTCTTTTCACATGGGGAACACTTGGTTCAGGCCCATCACCACCAAGGGGATGATGAACACCGACAGAATATTGGACAGGGCC
>OHAD01000370.1_pt1 | contig 54692 bp, 49 predicted proteins | sample 1577011 | NCBI WGS metagenome assembly OHAD01 (sample SAMEA3541510, study PRJEB24748) | human gut metagenome | biome: human gut; feature: human-associated habitat; material: faeces | place: China | collected 2012 | reverse complement strand
TACTATTATTATACGCTATTTCTCGTCAAAATCAACCATTTGTTGTGACAGAGCCAATTTTAATAATTATGCCATCTATAAATTTTATAGATGGCATATATTTAATCAAGAAAATATTGAAAATATAGAAATAATATATTATTATATTTTAATATATTATTTTAATAAGGATTGAAGACAATGAAGTCAACTACGATAATTGATGTAGCAAAAAAGGCACAAGTATCAGTAGCAACGGTATCCCGTGTAGTAAATGGTAATTATCCAGTAAAAGAAGCTACGAAGAAGAAAGTTTTAGAAGCAATAAAAGATTTAGAGTACATTCCAAACATTCAAGCAAGAGAATTAAATACACAACATTCTTCAATAATTGGAATTATTGTGCCTAGTCTATTTAATACTTTTTTTGCTGAAGTTGTAAGTGGAATAGAAAGTTTTGCAACAAGTAGTGGCTATTCGTTATTGTTGACTTACACAAAAGATGACCCTATCTGTGAAAAAGAATGTATGAATGAATTACTGATGCGAAATGTGTCAGGAATAATAAATATTAGTCCAAATACGGAACGTGTGGATAGTAGTTTTTTTGACCAGATGGCATCTAGGATACCGCTGGTATTTATTAACTCATATATAAAACGTCCAGCTATTTCTTATGTATATAATGATGAACGCATAGGTACCAAAATTGCCTTAGAACATTTAGTATCATTAGGTCATCAAAATATTTGTTTCGTTCGTGGTGAACGAAGCGATTCTTATGAGTTTAAAGAAGATGTATATATTGAATTTATGAAGAAAATGGGTTGTTATAATCCAGAAAATATCATAAATGTTAGTGCGGGTAATAGTATAGATACAGTAGAGTTGACTGCTAAAAAGATTGTAGAATTTTTGCCTAATCGAAAAGATGTTACAGCACTTTTCTGTTGTAATGATTTGATGGGTGTCGGTGCAGTCAATGCTTGTAGACGTTTAAATTTAAAAATTCCAGAAGACATATCTATTATGGGATATGATAATGTTTCACTAAGTCATTTTATTGAGCCAAAACTTACGACAATGGACCAAAATATGATGACTTTAGGATGGACAGCCGCTAGTTTATTAATGGAAAAAATAGCTAGTGATAATAAAACAAGCAGACAAGTTGTATTACAAAATACTTTAGTCTTACGTGATACTACAGGTCCTTGTAAAACAAATAAATAAAAGAGGTAAGAAAAATGGCAGTAGTAAAAAGTGAATTTGGTGTAGCTTCTACAGGGGAACAGGTTTATAAATTTAAAATTGAAAACTCCAAAGGCGAATATGTAAGCATTATTAATTATGGTTGCACTATTCAAGCTATTGTAGTTGAAGGCAAAGACGGTAAATTACATGATGTAGTTTTAGGTTATGACACTGTAAAAGGCTATGAAGAAGGAACATTCTTCTATGGTGCATTCATCGGTCGTTGCGGTAACCGTATAGCTAATGGTAAATTTACTTTAAATGGAAAAACTTACGAATTAGAAACAAATAATGGAGTAAATCATTTACATGGTGGTTCTAATGGTTTTGATAAAAAAGTTTATAGCGATTTCACAATTGGCGAAAATAGCGTATCTTTAAGACGTACATCTCCAAATGGTGAAGCTAATTATCCAGGAAACTTAGATGTAGAAGTAACTTATACTTTTGATGATAATGCTTGCTTGCGCATTGATTATAAAGCTAAAACTGATGCAGACACTGTAGTTAACTTAACAAATCACAGCTATTTCAATTTAGCTGGTGAAGGCAGTGGCAGTGTTTATGATCAAACATTGAAATTAGATTGCCCAGCAATGATTCCAACTGATGCAGGATTAATTCCAACTGGTGAAATTCGTCCAATTACAAAAGGTGATGTATTTGACTTTAGTGAAGCTAAACCTATTGGTCAGGATATAGACAAAGATGATGAACGTTTAGTTATTGCTGCTGGTTATGACCATACAGTATTATTACCAGAACATGATGGTTTATATACTTTTGCACAAGCTAAATCTGAAAAAACTGGTATTATTATGGACGTAGCTACAACAATGCCAGGTGCACAGTTCTATTCTGCAAACTTCTTAGAAGGAAAACAAGGTAAACAAGGTCATATTTACAATCGTCGTGATGCTTTCTGCATTGAAACTCAATATGTACCAAATGCTGTAAATTGTGATAAATTTGCATCTCCAGTATTGAAAGCAGGACAAGAAACTCATACTGTTACAACATATACTTTCAGTAAATAATTATATTGAATATAAAAATACACTTATGTGATTACATAAGTGTATTTTTTTTAGTTGCGGAAAAGTCATAAATAGTTTGTAGTGTATCGTAGTGGATAGATTGTTTTCTAAAAGTATTAGGCGTGATACCTTTTAAATTTTTAAATACTTTACAAAAATAATCGTCATTATTATAGCCTACATGGTGAGCTATTTTTTTTATCGTCCATGTGGGATTATTGATTAGAAGTTTACACGCAGTAGAAATCCTTAAGTTTTGTAAGTATTTCATAGGTGATATGCCAAATTGTTTATGGAAAGTTTTACAAAGATGATATTTAGAATATCCTATTTGTTCAGCTATTGTATCTATATTTAAATTGCTATTAGCGAAATTCTGCTCAAGAAAATTTTTGGCTATGTCTGTTTTTGTGAGATTATTTGCATCGTATGCTAGATTATATTTTAAAAGGTCTATCCAAAAATTATAGGCTAATTTTGTATTTATAAATACTGATTGTAATTTATTATTGAGGGCTTTGGTGTAAAAATTAGCTATTTGTGTCAATAATGAAGGATAGTTTGCTAAAGAAATGACAGGGCCTAATTTATTATAGATTTTACATAGAAGGGGTAAAACTTCAGGAGAAAACTCTAAATAAATAAATTTCCAATGAGTGGAATTTTGGGGTAAATAGTAATGAGAATTGCTGGGAATGTTGAGTAAAAAAGCTTTACCAGCTGTGATGGTATAAGTGGAATTATTTATGGTTAAAACGCCTTGTCCACTGATGCAATATTGAATAAGACAATGTTTATCATGACGATGTAGATTATGCCAAGAATAGCTGTGGTCAGTGATATTTTGAAAGCCGATACCTGTTAGCGTTATTAATGGCAAATCAGAGGAAAACTGATATTTTATAGCTTTATAAGGAAAAGTGCTAAACATAAAAAACTCCTTTAATTTATAGATGGAGATGACAAAAAATTACAGTAGATAACATTTTATTATCATTTTAATATAGCTAACGATATTTTAAAATATTATGTAGAAAATAAATTTAGAGGAGAGAATATAGATGTTAGCAATTAATTATGATAAAGAGCAAAAGATATTTAATTTATCTAATGGCAAAATTAGTTATATTTTAGGCATTGAAAAAGATTGTTATGTAAAACATATTTATTTTGGCAAATATTTATCATCATATAATGGAAGTAATGCTCAATTATTTTATGATAGAGGTTTTTGTTCAAATCCAATAGCTTCAGATAGAAATTTTTCGTTAGATACTTTATTGCAAGAATATCCGGATTTTAATCAAGGGGATTTTAGAAATCCAGCTTATATAATTCAAACAGAAGATGGCAAGCGTGTAAATCGCTTTTATTATGATAGTTTTAATATCATTGAAGGAAAACCAAAATTAGAGGGATTGCCTTCTGTTTATGTAAATAATGAAAATGAAGCTAAAACTTTATGTATTATCTTAAAAGATGTAGTGATGAATGCAAGTATTTATTTGTATTACACGATTTTTGCTGATTATGATGTTATTTGCAGACATACTGAAATTATAAATCATGGTGATAAGAGCATATATTTAGATAAAGTAATGAGCTTTAGTATGGATTTTGCGGATAGCGATTATGATGTGATGACATTATCCGGTGCTCATTTGTATGAAAAAAATATTTATCGCAGAGCTATAAAATCCGACTCTATTGTATTAGAAAGCATACGAGGAACAAGTAGTCCACAGGCAACACCATTTATAGCTTTGATGGACAAAAATACTAATGAAGATATAGGTTCTGTTTGGGCATTTAATTTTATTTATAGTGGTGATTTTCAAGCCAGTGTACAAGTGGGACAATATAAGACTACTAGAGTACAAATGGGCATGAACTCTACGACTTTTGGTTGGACTTTAAGCGGTAAAGAAAAATTTATTTCTCCTGAAGCTGTGTTAGTTTATACAGATAAAGGTTTAAATACTATGTCTCAGATTTTTCATAAATTGTATAGAAATCAACTTTGTCGAGGCTTATATAAAGAAAAAGCTCGTCCAATCTTGTTGAATAGTTGGGAAGCTTGTCATTTTGAAGTCAATGAAGATAATTGCTTGGATTTAGCAAGACAAGCTGGTGAATTGGGCATAGAATTATTTGTATTAGATGATGGCTGGTTTAAAAATCGTTGTGATGATACACAAGGGTTGGGTGATTGGCTAGAAGATGAAGCAAAATTCCCACATGGATTAAAAACTTTAGCTCAAAAAATTAAAGAAAAAGGATTATTATTTGGTTTGTGGTTTGAGCCAGAAATGATATCTAAAAATAGTGAGTTATATAAAAATCATCCTGATTGGGTGATTAGAAGTATGGATTATGAGCCTATTTTGAGCAGATGCCAATATGTGTTGGATTTATCGAATATAGAAGTTTGTAATTATCTTGTAGAAAAAATATCTAATATATTAGAAAATATAGAGATATCTTATGTTAAATGGGATATGAATAGACATTTGACAGATTTAGGTTCTGCTTATTTAAATAGTAAGGAACAAAAAGAATTATCACATAGATATGTATTAGGTTTATATTATATTTTAGAAAAGTTAACACAGCGTTTTAAAAATGTTTTATTTGAAAGTTGTTCTAGTGGTGGCGGTAGATATGATGCAGGAATGCTCTATTATATGCCACAAACATGGGCTAGCGATAATACAGATGCCATTTGTCGTTTAAAAATACAATATGGTACAAGTATATTATTCCCTGCAATTACAATGGGTTCACATGTTTCTATAGTGCCAAATCATCAAGTCGGTAGAATAACACCACTTAAAACTCGTTTTGCTGTAGCTTCTTCTGGAAATTTAGGTTATGAATTAGATTTAAATAAATTAAATGATGAGGAAAAAGAAGAGATAAAAAAACAAGTAGCTTGGTATAAACAATATAGAGATGTTATACAAAAAGGGACTTTCTATAGAATAAAGAGTCCTTTTGATGGAAATGATATTAGTTGGAATTTTATTTCTGAAGATGAAAATACTGTTATTTGTTATTTCCATCAGGTTTTAGTAGAACCTATATATAGAAATTTAATTTTGAAATTAAAAGGACTACAAGAAGATGCTTTATATAATTTAGTTGGTACAGATAAAATTTTCAGTGGTAGTGAATTAATGTATGCTGGTTTGATGATACCAAAAATAGAAGAAGATTTTTATAGTAATATTTATGTATTTAAAAAATCAGTATAAACGGTAACTTTAGTATATTTATTAAAAATTTCATTTATATTTTACAAACAATGACTATGTGAAACTATACAATTTTACATAGTCATTGTATAATAATAATGAGCTTAACAGAAAATTCCATAAGAAACAGCATTAGATTTTTTAAATGCAACATCATTTCTCACAGAAAATTTATGAGGTGATAGTAAATGGCTATTAAAAAAGTTGAAGTTGACCGTAGAGATTGTCAAAACTACCGTAACTATTTAAAGAGAGGAGGATATATCTCCGCAAGCTATTTATCAGTAAGTGGTTTAGATGCTATAAGATTAAAAAAATTAGCTATACAAGGTAGATTAGATGCTGTTAGATGCGCTATTGGTAAATCTGTTAGATGGTATTATTGTGAAAAACAAGCGGAGTTAGCTCACTTACGCGGAGAAGCTTAAAATGCATAATTGTTATGTATAATAGACTACTTTTTATGAGTTTATAGGAAGTAGTCTATTTTTTTATAAAAAACTGTTGACAAAAATGAAACTATCTGATATTATATATTTCTGTCAGCAACAATATAATATTGTTTGAGAGCACATGGAGAGTTGTCCGAGTGGTTGAAGGAGCACGCCTGGAAAGCGTGTATACGGGTCCCCGTATCGAGGGTTCAAATCCCTCACTCTCCGCCATAATTGATAGGTACAGGATTTTGCATAGCAAAATCCTGTTTTTTGGGTTCTATAATAAATGTTGGGGTAAGAGAAAATTCTCTTGCTTCAACATTTATTTTTTTACAAAAAAAGAAGCACAAATACATTCTTTTCAGTTAAAATATAGTCACCACAACAATATCTTAGAAAGGAATGGTTTTATGTTTCACTCTAATTATATACAAATTTTATTAAATTTAAAAGATGTTTCTATTATAAATTTCTCTGATTCTTCTGTTACTATTCAGTTACCTCGTAAACCTCATCTTTGTCCTTGCTGTCATCATACTACTAACTCTGTTCATGACTATCGCTTACAAAAAATACATCATTTAACTTATTGTACACAATCTTTTTCTATCTTTATTTCTAAACGTCGCTATCGCTGCCCTTTTTGCAATAAACGTTTTATTGAAAATATCTCTTTTCTTGGTAAATACCAACGTATGACTACTTCTTTTATTAAATTTATTCTCAGCCAAATAAGTTTTTTGAAATCCGCCTCTTCTATTGCCAAAGATAATAAGCTTTCCGTTTCTACCGTTTTAAGACTTATTGATAAAATTTCTACTAAAACAGTTCATCTTCCGGAAATTATTTCTATTGATGAATTTAAAGGCAATGCTGCTAAAGAAAAATTTCAATTTGTAATAAACGATCCTATAGCTAAAAAGACATTGGATGTTCTTCCGACAAGGAGAGTTGAGTATCTGGAACATTATTTTTTGAAGTTCAGTTATAAAGACAGATGCAAAGTAAAGTATGTAGTAATGGATATGAATAAATCCTTTAAACAAGTAATTTGGAATTGTTTTCCAAATGCCAAGATAGTGGTAGATAAATTTCACATATGCCGATATGTACAGTGGACATTAGAAAACATAAGAAAAGAAGTACAAAAAAGCTTTGGAAATGACAGAAGAAAATATTTCAAAAGAAGTAGATGGATATTATTAAAAAGGAATAAAAAATTAAAGAAAGAAGAAGATAGAAAGCAACTAGAAATGATGTTGACAGTGTCAGAAAAATTAAGAGAAGCATATGAACTAAAAGAAGCTTTTTATGAATTAATGGAAAAAGAGAAAGACAAAAAAGAAGCAATAAAAAAATGGATAAAGATAGAAATAGCATACAATTTAAAAGAATACAATAAAGTAGCAGAAACGATGTACAGGTGGTTTAATCCAATAGTAAAAGGATTTGAAACAGGATATACAAATGGATTTACAGAAGGAAAAAACAATAAGATAAAAGTTTTAAAAAGAATAAGTTTTGGTGTAAGAAGATTTGATAGATTTAGGAAAAGAATATTATATTTGGCTTAAAAAAGAGAAAAAGGATAGACAAAAATTTGTCTATCCTTTACCCCAACATTTGACAAAGAACCGTTTTCTTTTGAAAACATCTTTTTATTTTGCCTATATATAATTGAATTAAGAATTTTGTTCTTGGTATTGTTTAAAGTTTTTAATTATAGCAATTGGTGTTTTTTGAGATGCGTTACCAAATGGATTATCGATAAGTAATTTAGCAACCATTTGACCATTACAGCCATCTGTTACATCTACGATACGAGAACGTTTTAAGTCGTTAACATCGGCGATTACAGCACCAAAGCAGTTAAGGCGAGATTTTAAATTATTAACTACTTCTTTTGTGTTTTCAGGGCCATAAACGATAGATTTATCAAATGGTGGCATTGTGCCAGTTACATCATCAATAAGAGCTGTTTGACGGCCAGCGATTTGATAGAATACACCAGATTTACCTACTAATTTTGCTAAGAAGCCGATGAATAAGCCAGCAGTTACACGGAAATGACCTTCTTTAATCATTAATGATTCCATACCGTGAGGAGTTGCAAGACTACCATAATCTGGAATGAAACGGCAACAAAATTGAGCCATATGAGAAATTTTGAGGTCTTCAGGACGAATGTATAATCCTTGAGTGATAGCCACAACGCTTTCAGCTACAGTGATAACATCATCAGGACCAATTTTATCTTTTGTATATTTTTCGATAGTATCTACAATATCATCTTTTTTTGTTAGAATACGAGTCGGAATGGGTATAATTTTAACTTCAGACATGATTTACCTTCCTTTTTTACAGTTATAAATTTAAAATATTAACAAGTTCTTATAAATTAATCTGCAAGCTTGATATCTGCTAATTTAGCGATTTCTTCAGATGTAAGCACGATTGTTTCTTTGGAGATTTTCCATGGGTAACGTGCAGCATGCTGATAAACGATATCAAGTGGTAAATCAACCATATGAGTAAGTGTTTGTTTGATATCATTGTTTTTGCGGTCAATTAATTTAACGCGAATAACAATGTCAATGCTTTCTTTTTTCTGAATTAATACAGCTTCAAAATAATCATCTTCACGAGGAACGCCTTTTAATTCAGCTTTTGCTTCAACTTTTACACCATCAAATTGTTCATATGGTAAAAGTTGACGAACGTAACAGTCCATGATTGTAGCACATTGTTTACCTTCATTGGCAACATTGATAGTAGTGCTAAGTGAAATACTGTCTTGAGTGATTTCATCAACAGTAAATGGTGTATGTTCGCTAGCTTTCATGTTGACAATAGCATCACCAACAACACGAATGATTACTTCATTGAGTAAGAATAAAATAATTAAAATCCATAGAATAATTGTGATAATAAAATCCACATCAATGCCCCCAATTGTATTATTTTGCAAATGTAGTTAAATCTACATCTGTAATAGGTGGAATATCACTACCTAAAATAATTTCAGCCATTTTTTCAGAATTATTCTGTTTGGCAGAAAAGCGTAATTCAAGAGAACCAGATTGTTCTTGTGTATTGAGTAAATTATTTTTTGTAAGTATAGTAGCAGCATCTTTAGCTGTTTCTAAGGCTGGATTGATTAAAGCAACATCTTTACCAAAATGTTTTGTTAAAACTTCACTGATGATAGGATAATGTGTACAACCTAAAATCAAAGAATGAATATCGCTAGTTTTAAACTTGTCTGCATATTCTTGTACAGCTTCATCAATAGCATCATCATGAATATGACCTGTTTCAATCAATGGTACAAATTTTGGGCAACCTACACCAAAAACCTTTATCTGTGGATCAAGGTTAGAAGCTGCTTGTTTATGCATGCCTTTTTTGATAGTAGCTTCTGTAGCAATAACACCGATATGTTTATTTGCAGAAGCTTTAACAGCAGGAATGATAGCTGGGTTCATAGGAACTAAAGCAAAAGAAGTTTTGTCTTTAATTACTGGATAACCATAAGATGTCATAGTATTGCAAGCACAAACTGCCATTTTTACGCCACGAGATTGGAAATAATCCATAAATTGTTGTAGAAATGAAATGATTTCTTCAGGAGTGCGTGAACCATATGGGGCACGAGCTGAATCTCCGACAAATATAAAATTTTCATGAGGTAAAAGGCGTCTTAGTTCTTTTAATACTGTGAGGCCTCCAAGACCAGAATCAAAAACACCTATAGGTGAATTGCTATCCATTACTGTTGCTCCTTATTGTTATTATTTTAAAGCATTTTGCATTTTTGTATAGTATTTTTCAGGCAAACGAGTTATATGACCAGTAGCTTTGCTTGTGAATACATTTTGAGTGAAACCTTCAACTAATAAAGTATTATCACAATCGCGATAGATTTTATAGCTGAATTCCATTTTTACTTTGGTTAAAGCTACAGGCGTAGTTTCTATGCGTAAAACATCATCAAATTTACCTGAAGCTATATATTTACATTTCACTTCGGTGATAGGAAAAACATAGCCATCTTCCATCATTTCGCCAAGTGTGATACCGATTTCACGTAAGAAATTAACACGGCCAATTTCAAACCAACGTATGTAGTTAGAATGATGTACGACAGCCATAGCATCAGTATCATAAAAATTAACACGATGGATAGAGGTACTAATCATAAAATCATCTCCAATATAAAATAAAACACCGCCAAAAGGCGGATACAATAAACTATGAGTTAGATAAATATATGTATATGCCTCATAGCCAAACTTCATTATACTAATAATTGAAGTGCTTTTCAAGATTAATTTTGAGGAATTTATCTTCCAGGTCGTTGCAAGCGATAGGAAATTTTGGCATCTTTTTTAGTGAAGGCAACCCATAAATCACAAGCAGTGCAAAAAAAGCGACCTTTGGCTTCTGGTCTTGCTACATGACCAAGTTTTCTACGACAGACTGGGCATTTTATATCCAACAGAAACACTTCCTTAATTTAATGAGATTAAAATAAAAAGCACAGATTTTTCTGTGCTGATACTTGAAATTGGTGTGCCCAACAGGAATCGAACCTGTATTTTTGACTCCGGAGGTCAACGTTCTATCCATTAGACTATGGGCACATATAAACTATATTATACTAAAAAAATAAAATTTTTCAATGATAAAGATATGATATCTATTTATAAAAAATAAAGGTACTTTCAATTAAGAAAGATACCTTTATTTTTATTTATTATTCCTGTTGGGATAAATTTTGAGCTACAGCAATAAAAGATTTTTCACAAAGATCATCTAAGCGAACAAAATCTTTATTGAGATATAGATAACCTAAAATTGCTTCAAATCCTGTGCTTATATGATAATCATGGACTGAAGCCACACGTGGTGCGTGTGATTTAGCATTTTTTCCACGCTTGAAGACATATGTTTCATCTTCCGTTAAATCATCTTTGATAGCTTTATAAGCTTGTGCTTGAAGTGTAGCCGAAACTAATTTCATACTGAAATCATTCAAAAGATGTACGCGAGATTGTTCAAAATTAAGCAATCTTGTGCGTATATAAAGATGATAATAAGCATCACCTACATAGGCTAAAACAAGCGGAGATAGATTGCGCGTAGGTATATTTTCATAACGATTTTTTAATTCATCAGGTGCTGTAAATTCAAAAAGATGTTGTTTTAAATATTGATATTGTTTGAATTTCATTATTTTTTCCAGCGAACACCAGTAGGAGAATCTTCTAATGTAATACCGATATTTTTAAGTTCGTCACGGATTTTATCAGCAGTTGCCCAATCTTTATTTTTACGAGCATTTTGACGAATATCAATGATTAAATTCATGAGATTATCCACAAGTCCATCATCAGCGGAGTTATCATCGTCTTCTAAAATACCAATGATATCAGCCATTTCACTGAATACATCAAGAGCAGTATTAACAGCTACTTTACTGCAAGCTACTTTACCGGAAGTTACTTCATTGTAGTAGATATTGATTTCTTTAGAAAGGTCAAACATATTTGCGATAGCAAGAGCTGTGTTGAAATCATCGTCCATAGCTTCAAAGAAATTTTGTTTGCACTGTTTTGCTTTAGCGATAAGTTCTTCACCAGATGTAGCATCAGTTGTGTTTTTAGCTAATTCTTTGAGATTATCAAGAGCATTTTTTAAACGGTTTAAGCTAGTTGTAGCTTCATCAAGACGAGCATCACTGAAATCAAGTGGGCTACGATAATGAGTGGATACGATGAAGAAGCGAAGTACTTCTGCTGGGTATTTATCAAGGATTTCTTTTACAGTGAAGAAGTTACCGAGAGATTTACTCATTTTTTCCTGATTGATTGTGATAAATCCATTATGGAGCCAATAGCGAGCAAAGCTATGGTCATCACCACAATAAGCTTGAGATTGAGCAATTTCATTTTCATGATGAGGGAAGATTAAATCGCTACCGCCACCATGGAAATCAAATGTTTTACCAAGATATTTTAAAGACATAGTAGAACATTCAATATGCCAGCCAGGACGACCATTGCCCCATGGGCTTTCCCAGAATGGTTCACCTGGTTTTGCTGCTTTCCAAAGAGCAAAATCCATAGGATTGTGTTTGCTTTCATTGACTTCAATGCGAGCACCAGCCATCATATCTTCAAGTTTACGGCCACTTAATTTACCATAACCTTTGAATTTTTCTACGCTGAAATAAACATCGCCATTTAATTCATAAGCATAGCCTTTATCAATGAGTACAGATATCATGTCAATGATTTCTGGAATAGTTTGAGATACTTTAGGATAAGTATCAGCATGTTTCACATGAAGTTTATCCATTACTTCAAAATAAGAGTTGATATATCTTGTGGAAATATCGCTCCATTTTACGCCTTCTTGGTTAGCAGTGCGAATGATTTTATCGTCTACATCAGTAAAGTTTTGGATATGTTTTACTTTGTAGCCAAGATGAGTGAAATAGCGTTTGATTACGTCCCAAGTAACAAAAGGGCGAGCATTACCAATATGAGGATGATTGTATGGTGTAACACCACAAACGTAAATGCTTACTTGTCCTTCTTTTAGTGGTTTAAATTCTTCTTTTTGTTTAGTTAGAGTATTATAAACTTTAAGCATGATTATTCTTGGAATCCTCCAATTCTTTTTTTAGTTTTTCTAATTGTAATTGTAAATCAGAAATACGATGAGAAAGTGTTTTAATCATATCTAATTCAGGATCTGGTAATTTATCATGAGATAAATCGACGTCAAGTTCTTCGGCTAATTCACGCATTTTTGGAGAAATAGGTTTTTCTTCAACTTGTGTTTTTTCACCTTTGATTAAAATGACTCTACCTGGGATACCTACAACAGTAGCATATGGTGGTACTGGTTTTACAACGACAGAACCAGCACCAATTTTGGCATGGTCGCCTACAGTAAATGAGCCTAAAACTTTAGCACCACAAGCTACTACGACATTGTTACCAATAGTAGGGTGGCGTTTTCCTTTTTCTTTGCCTGTACCACCCAAAGTAACTCCTTGGTATAAGGTAACATTTTTACCGATAATAGTAGTTTCGCCAATGACAATGCCAGAACCATGGTCAATAAATAAACCAGGACCTATTTGGGCACCAGGGTGGATTTCAATTCCTGTCAAAAATCTACCTAAATGAGAGATTAAGCGAGGAATGACTACCCAATTTTTTTGATAGAAATAATGACTTAAGCGGTAAAGCCAAATAGCATGTAAACCAGGGTAACATAAGAGAACTTCAAATATACTTTTGGCAGCAGGATCACGCTCAAATACAACACGAATATCTTTTTTTAAAGTTGATAATAAGTTCATAATGCTCACCGTTATAATGTATAACCCAGCCAAAAAATAGCTGGGTTATATAGATTATTTCTGTATAAATTTAAATTAGACTTAAGCTAAAGTACGTTCAATGCGTTTAGCTGCACGTTCATAGCCTAAAACTTCAACAAGACCAGCAAGGTCAGGGCCATGCATTTGACCAGTTAAAGCAATACGAATAGGCATATAAACGGATTTTCCGCCTAATTTTATACCTTTATTAGCTTTGAAGTCTTTCATGATTTGTTTGAAAATTGGTTGGATATTTTCAGCTGTGAATTCTGTAAGCTCAGCTAATTTATCTTTAAACATAGTGATAACTTCAGTTGCAGTTTCTTCTTGAAGAACAGCTTTACATTCATCATCTTCTACTGTGAAATCATCTTTATAATAGAGGTCAGCAAAATCTACATATTGAGCAGCAAAACTCAAATGATCGCGAATAACTTCTGTGAAGCGATTTAATCTAGCCATTTCTTGTTCATCTGGAGTATCAGAGATATAGCCTTTTTCAATGAGATGAGGAATAGCCATCTGTGTGATTTGAGAAGCAGGGATTTTTTTCATGTATTGAGCGTTGATCCAGTTTAATTTGTCGATATCAAATACAGCTGGATTTTTAGCTACATGGTCCATAGAGAATTCTTTGATTAATTCATCAATGGAGAAGATTTCTTGTTCACTTTGAGGAGCCCAGCCTAAAAGTGCTAAGAAGTTAACGATTGCTTCTGGTAAATATCCAAGGTTTTTATATTGTTCAACGGAAGTTGCACCGTGACGTTTACTCATTTTTGTATGGTCTTTACCTAAGATAAGAGAAATATGACCAAATTTTGGTACAGGGAAGCCAAGTGCTTCATATAAAACTACTTGACGAGGAGTGTTGGATAAATGTTCTTCTGCACGGATTACATGAGTGATATGCATTAGAGCATCATCGATTACTACTGCGTAGTTATATACAGGAATACCATCGGCTTTAACGATAACGAAATCACCGATACCGTTGGAGTCAAAGCTCATTTTTCCACGAACCATATCATCAAAATTTACGGATTGGTCGCAAGGAGTGCGGAAGCGGATAACAGGTTTTCTACCTTCAGCTTCATATTTTGCGATTTGTTCAGGTGTAAGGTTACGGCAATGGCCACCATAAAGAGGCATTTTATTTTGTGCACGAAGAGCTTGACGTTCAGCTTCGATTTCTTCTTCTGTGCAATAGCAGTAATAAGCTTTACCTTCAGCTAATAATTTATCAGTGAATTTTTTATAAATATCTAAACGTTCAGTTTGACGATAAGGACCATATTCGCCACCTACATCAATACCTTCATTCCAATCAAGACCGAGCCATTTTAAAGCAGCTTTGATATTTTTCTCAGATTCTTTTGTAGAGCGAACTCTATCTGTATCTTCAATACGTAAAACAAATTTTCCATCAGTGTATTTTTTCGCTAATAACCAGTTGAATAATGCACTTCTTGCCCCACCAATATGGAATGGACCAGTAGGACTTGGTGCAAATCTAACTCTGATTTGTTCAGACATTAGTGATACCTCCAAATATATGAATTAATAATTATGAAATTTATTTAGCAAATTCTATTATACCATACAAAGGCAAGCACTTGAGCAGGGAAATAAGGATAAATTAATTTTTTATAAATTTAATTTATCAATGCTACAAACAGCATAAGATGAAATACCTTCTTCACTACCTGTAAAGCCCAAACGTTCTTCTGTAGTAGCTTTAATATTGACATCTTCAATAGGCAAATTTAAAGTTTCAGCCACATTTTTTTGCATAGTAGGAATGAAAGGCAATAATTTTGGTCGTTGAGCAACAATCGTAGCATCGATATTGTTGATTTTATAGTTTTTAGCTTGTAAAAGTTCTCCTACATGTTTTAACAATATTAAGCTGGAGATACCTTTAAATCTTTCATCTGTGTCAGGAAAATGTTTGCCGATATCACCAAGAGCAGCAGCACCAAGTAGAGCATCAGAGATTGCATGAAGTAATACATCAGCATCAGAATGACCAAGCAGACCTTTTTCATGAGGAATATCAACGCCTCCTAAAATAAGTTTGCGGTCAGTTACTAATTTATGCACATCATAGCCTATACCAACTCTAGACATAATTAAACCTCTTTTCTATTCTATTATTATGTTTATTTTGAGACCTTAGTGAAGACTTCATTAAATAATGAAGAAATTTTTATTTTAGCGTGATTTTTTACTTTTTGTCCGAATAACATTTCTGCAATGACTAAATCTGTAGGAGTTGTAACTTTGATATTATTATAATCTCCCATAACGAGTTTTACTGCATGGCTAGTGCGACGAACAAGGCTAGCTTCATCAGTACCTAAGAAATTATCTTCTTGAGCTTTTTTATGAGCTTCAATTAAAATTTCTTTTTTAAATCCTTGTGGAGTTTGAATTGCCCATAATTTATTTCTATCTGGTACTCGTTCGATAAAGTCCATTTCATTGATTTCAGCTGTAGTATCTTTTACAGGAACGGCACAAACAGCTGAACCAGATATCATGACTTCATTGATTACATTTTGGATTACTGTTTCAGAAATTAAAGGACGAGCAGCATCATGAACAAGTACGATATCAGAAGCAGGGTCTACTGCCATTAAGCCATTATAAACAGAATATTGACGTTCAGAACCACCTGCTACGATTTTGTAAGGTTTTAGTTTAGGAATTTTACTTAAGACTTTGCGAATAATTTCCATCTCGTTGATATCGACAGCAATGATTAATTCATCAACACAATCACAACGAGAAAAAGTAAGTAGAGTTTGAATTAAGATTGGTTTACCTGAAAGCTCAGTGAAAATTTTGTTGAAGCCAAGTCCCATGCGTTTTCCTTGACCGGCTGCGGGAAAAATAACAGAAACCATAAGAATACCTCCTTAAAAAAAGACTACGAAGTATAAACCCCGTAGTCTTTTCATAGTTTTTATTTTGGTTTGGCAAAAATCATGCGTCCTGCTGCTGTCTGTAATACAGAAGTAACAACAACTTCTAATGTTTCATTGAGATGTTTATGACCACCTTCAACGACAATCATTGTACCGTCGTCTAAATAAGCAACACCTTGCCCTTGTTCTTTACCATCTTTTACTACAGTTACTACCATAGTTTCACCAGGAATAACTACTGGTTTTATAGCATTAGCTAATTCGTTAATATTGAGAACTTGAACGCCTTGTAAATCAGCGACTTTGTTTAAATTAAAATCGTTAGTGATGATTTTAGCACCGATTTCTTGTCCTAAACGGATTAATTTGGAATCAACACCTGTAACATCATCATAATCGTGATGGTCGATTTTTACAAGCATATCAAATTCTGTTTGAATGCGTTTTAAGATATCCAGACCGCGTCTACCGCGTGTTCTTTTGAGTAAATCTGAAGAGTCAGCGATAAATTGTAATTCTTCTAATACGAAAACAGGGATTAATAAAGTACCTTCAATAAAACCTGTTTTGCAGATATCAGCAATTCTACCATCAATAATAACACTTGTATCGAGTAATTTATATGATGGAGTGTTTAATTCTGTCTTTATTTTATCCACAGATGAATTATCATCATTTTTATTAGCGTCTTCTTTAATGCGAGAAGGTAATAATGCAATAATATCTTTTCGTTTCTTTATGGTAATATATAAACCTAAATAACCAAAGACAATACTGAAAATGATTGGAATGTAAGGACCGATTAAAGGAATTCTAGAGAATGCGACACCTAAAAGATTAGCAAGAATAAGACCGATAGCTAAACCTAAAACACCAGCAACAACATCATGTGTTGGCATTTTACTGAGCTGACGTTCTACCCATATAGAGAAGATACGTAATTTGTTTATACAATAAGAAGAAGAAATAAATCCAATAGAACCACCAATAATACCACCGATGAGAATAGATAGAGCATTCATCATAGTCATATCTAAAATATCGAGGTTAATTTGTAAAAATTCAGCACTAATAATATAGGCTAAAACAGGACTAGCAAACTCTAGTAAGGTTGCCCCGATAATAACAGCAAAGACTGTTATAAAAAATTTTAAAACTCTATTTAATAACACTGTTGAAATTAAACCCCCTTTGCGAATGTGTTATAAATTTATTCTACTAAAATAATGAACAAAAGTCCATTAAGATTGCAAAATTATAATCAAATTATAATTTTTTAATCATAAACACATAATATATTCAGATTGATTTTGAGAAACGATTTTAAAACCTAATTTTTTGTACATATTTACAGCATAATTATTCTTTTGCACGGATAGTGATATTTGAGTATAATTTTTTTGCCGTAAAAAAGTTAAAAAGTTTTTTAATAAAGAAGTACCAATACCTTTATTTCGATATTGAGGGTATATGGACATAGCTAGTTCAGGAATATTGTCATTCAGATGACCAAATCCTTGAATACAGCGTATCCATACAGCACCTACTATATAATTATCAACTTGGGCAATAAAACAATAATCATCTTTTTCTTTACCAAAATTATTTATATAACGCCATAAACTAGGTTCTTGAATTATTGTTCTGGGTGGAATTTGGTCAGTATCTGCAAGAAAAATTGCTTCATATAAAAAATCGGTTAATAAAGGAATTTCATTTTCTTTTATAGGACGAATTATTATATTCATGATAAAACCTCTAGTTAAGTGCAATTTTTAAGGCTTCACTTAAATAACGAACACCATGGATTTGTACATTTGAAGCAAAATGTTCAAGGCGTTCTAAATTTTTGGCAGGTAAGATGATATTTGTAAAGCCCATGCGAATAGCTTCGCGAACTCTTATATCCGGTTGGCTGACAGAGCGTACTTCGCCAGAAAGTCCGACCTCACCAAAGATAATAGTTTGAGGTTTGATACTTTGATTGCGAAAACTTGAAGCCATAGCACAGCAAAGAGCTAAATCGACAGCTGGGTCATCTATTTTTATGCCACCTGCTACTTTTACATATACATCACAAGTACCCATATTTAAATGCACGCGTTTTTCTAGGACTGCTAATAATAATTGAATTTTTTTGATATCTATAGAGTCAGAAGTCCTGCGTGGCGGTACGTATGGTGTAGGAGCTACTAGAGATTGTATTTCTACTAAAAGAGGTCGAGTTCCTTCAAGGGCAGGTATGATTACTGTACCAGATTCATTGCTATTTTCTTCAGATAAAAACATTTTGGAAGCATCAGGAACATCGACAAGACCAGTTTCACGCATTTCAAAAATACCGATTTCATTAGTATTACCAAAGCGATTTTTTACAGCACGTAAGACGCGATATTCAGCATTGCGTTCGCCTTCAAAATAAAGTACAGTGTCAACGATATGTTCAAGTACACGAGGACCTGCAAGTGTGCCGTCTTTAGTTACATGACCAATGATGAAGATGGAGATATTATTTTGTTTGGCAATGCGAAGTAAGCTTACAGAACATTCACGTACTTGGCTGACACTACCTGGCGCACTTTGGACATCAGGGCGAAAAATAGTTTGAATGGAGTCGATAATCAATAAATCTGGCTTTGTTTCAAGTACATGACGTTCAATGCGTTCTAAATCTGTTTCGCTTAAAACAAAGAGATTATCTTGAAGTGCATTTAATCTATCAGCTCGCATGCGAATTTGACGAGCACTTTCTTCACCTGTTACATATAAAACTTTATGGGTAGTAGCTACATTAGCACAAATACGCAAATTCAAACTGGATTTACCAACACCAGGGTCACCGACCATGAGGACAAGTGACCCTGGAATTATACCTCCACCTAAAACGCGGTTCATTTCTACAGAGCCAGCACTAAATCTAGGTAAATCTTCTGTAGCAATTTCTTTTATGGGTTTAGGTGAACTATTTGTTTTGTTTGTACTAAGGCTAAAACCACGATTATTAGAAGGAGTAACTTCTTCTAATTCTTCAACTAAAGTATTCCACTGACCACAACCTGGGCATTTGCCAAGCCATTTAGGAACACTATAGCCACATTCTTGACATACATATAAGGTTTTGCGTTTAGCCATAATAAGTTTCCTTGTAATTTTTTTATTATTTGGATTTAATGTGTAAATATTTTTTGAGATATTTTGCCATGGATTTTACTAGCCAAACAATGGCGATTAAAAAATTTAAAGTAAAATTTTTTATGCGTTTTATCAAAGATTTTTCAGCTAAAAAATTTTTTTGTACTTTATTCATTATTTATTTGTAACCTCAAAATTATCTGTTAGATTTTCGATATCTTCTGTAGGCAATACATCATCAACTTTAAAAGTCAATTTATCCTCAACACAATCTACAATTATTTTTTGCATGGATTTTATACTTTTTTGCAATAATTGTTCAGCAAGTGGGTCTTGAAGATAGCGTTGAACTGCACGTTTTAGCGGTCTAGCACCATAGATTGTATCAGTGCCATGTTTTAAGAGATAAGATTTTACTTCATCTTTGATGATTAATTCAATATCCATTTCAGCTAATCGCTTTTGAACATCATTTAATAATAAAGTAACGATTTGAGTCAATTCTTTATCAGTTAGTGGTTCGAAGATGATTATTTCATCAATACGATTGAGAAATTCTGGCTTGAATTGTCTTTTTACTTCGTCCATGACGATTTTTTTAGCATTTTGTTTAATCTGTTTATCTTCATTGACAGCAAAGCCCATGGTATTTGTCTTTTGTGGTTGCAATTTAAAAGCACCTGCATTTGATGTCATGATGATGACTGTGTTTTTGAAATCAACAGTTCTGCCTTGGCTGTCAGTTAGGCGACCATCATCTAAGACTTGCAGAAGAATATTGAAAATATCTGGGTGAGCTTTTTCGATTTCGTCTAATAAAATAACAGCATATGGTTTGCGACGGACAGCGTCAGTTAATAGACCGCCTTCATCATAACCGATATAACCTGGAGGAGCACCGAGCATACGAGATATTGTATGTTTTTCCATATATTCGGACATATCAAAGCGTATCATGGCGGATTCATCACCAAAAATAGCTTCTGCCAATGAGCGTGCTAATTCTGTTTTACCTACACCAGTAGGGCCTAAAAATAAAAATGAACCTATAGGACGTTTTGGGTCTTTAAGTCCTGCTCTAGCACGGCGAATGGCTTTAGCTACAGCGTTTACACCTTCATTTTGACCTACTACACGTTTATGAATTATATCTTCAATATGCAAAAGTCTATCTGCTTCTTTAGCTACTAATCTTTTTACAGGGATACCAGTCCAAAGAGTAGCGACATCGGCGATATCTTCTTCAGTTACAGCTATTTGAGCATTATTTTGTGTTTCCCATGCAGTTTTAGCAGTAGCTAATTCTTCTTTGATTTGTATTTCTTGGTCGCGGATAGTAGCTGCTAATTCATAATCTTGATTATCAATAGCTTTTTCTTTAGTTTTTTTCAAATCTTGAATTTTTTGTTCTAATTGTGAAATATTTGTAGGAATATTTACTGTTTTTAAGCGAACTTTAGCAGCTGCTTCGTCCATTAAATCAATGGCTTTATCTGGTAAAAATCTATCTGTGATATAGCGCTGAGATATTTTTACAGCAGCTTTGATAGCTTCATCTGTAATTTTAGCACAGTGAAATTCTTCATATTTATTGCGAATGCCTTTTAAAATGCTGATGGCATCTTCGGCGCTAGGTTCATTTACCATGATAGTTTGAAAACGTCGTTCAAGGGCAGAGTCTTTTTCAATATATTTTTTGTACTCTTTTAAAGTAGTAGCACCGATTACTTGAATTTCTCCACGAGATAGAGCTGGTTTTAAAATATTAGCAGCGTCCATAGAGCCTTCAGCAGCACCTGCGCCTACGAGAGTATGCATTTCATCAATGAATAAAATAATATTTTTATTTTCAATGATTTCATCAATGATTTTTTTGAGTCTGTCTTCAAAATCACCGCGATATTTAGTGCCAGCAACTAAACTTGCCATATTTAAGGAAATGATGCGTTTAGAAGCTAAGACTTTAGGAATATTACCATTGATTAAACGTTGAGCCAATCCTTCGGTAACAGCAGTTTTTCCTACACCTGGCTCACCAATGAGAATTGGATTATTTTTAGTACGGCGAGATAAAATTTGAATTACGCGTTCAATTTCACGATTGCGACCAATTACAGGGTCAATTTTTTCTTCTTGTGCCAATATATTTAAATCTCTACCATATTTGTCTAATAGAGGTGTAGTAGAGTTATTTTTTTGCTTGTTATCTTTGGTATTATTATCTTTTTTAGGAGCTTTATTTTCTTTAAAGACATTTATTTTAGGCATATCATTTAAAGTATCTTCATTTAATAAATCCAAGATAGCATCATGGATAATATCCAAATCAGCGCCTAAAGAGATGAGAATTTCACAAGCTATACTTTCAGTATCGTAGATGATACCAAGTAAGATGTGTTCAGTGCCAATATAATCATGCCCTAAAGCTTGTGCTTGTTCGACAGCATATTCCATGATAGTTTTAGCTTCAGGAGAATAGCCTATTTCTTCAGTTTCAAGATCGTCAAAATCTTCTTTTTCCACTAATTCATGAACTCTTTGCCTTACTGTATATAAATCTATACCTATAGAAGAGAGAGCTTTAGCAGCTACATTAGTACCTTCATGTAATAGACCAAGTAAGATATGTTCAGTGCCTACATGAGCATGTTTTAAATGTTTTGCTTCATATTGAGCTAATTTTAAGACTTTTATAGCAGATTGAGTAAAACGTCCTTGCATAAATAAATCCTTTCTTTAATTAAAATCAGCTCATAGATATATCTGGGGCTAATTCTTGCAATATTTTTCTGATGATATGAGCACGTTGTTTATCAATTTCTTGAGGTGTCATATTTTCATTTTGTTGTAAGTTTTGAATATAATTTTTTTGACTGGCAATCAATAAGATATTTAAAAGCTCTGGTTTTGTTTCATCAATGATATCAAGGTCAACGCCTAAGCGCACTTTACTTACTAAATCAAGCATTTCATTTTCTGAGATAAAACGAGCGTATTTTAAAATACCGAAAGAGCGCCATACACGATTAGCGAGTTTATCAGGAGAATAATTTAAAAGAGCTTTTCTTGCTTCGCGTTCATGGGAGATAATTTCAGTTACGGTACTATTGAGATTATCGATTAATTCTTGTTCTTTAAAACCTAGAGTTAATTGATTATCTATTTGGAAAATATTACCTGCATTATCTTCGCCAAAGAAATTACGGATAGCTAAGCCTAATTGTGGTGAAATGTTGACAATTTTTGATAATTGTTGGGTCATCACAAGTGCAGGTAAATGCAGTAAGACAGAAGCACGAAGACCTGTGCCTAAGTTAGTAGGGCAAGCTGTTAAATAGCCCATTTTTTCATCAAAGGCAATATTTAAATAAGCTTCAATGGCATCATCAATGGCAAAAGCTTTGGCTAAAGGTGTATTTAAATCTAAGCCTGAAGCCATACATTGAATGCGTAAATGGTCATCTTCATTTACCATGATAGCTACAGAAGCATCATTGCTCAAAATCAATAATCTATTTTCTGGGTTGGTCAATAATTTTTTACTGATGAGATGTTTTTCTACTAAAACTTGTTGTTCAAGATGAGTTAATTTATCGATTTCCAAATAGTCAAATTTTAGACCTGTAGCACTTTCTATGGCTGGAATTAAGCGGATGATTAATTCTTTGATTTGAGCTAAATCATTGATATTAGCGCGATTAGGAAATGGTAAATTTTTTAAATTACGAGCGAGGCGAACTCTGCTAGCTAAAACAATATCTGCTTCTTTACCTAAAGTAGTAAGCCAAGATAATTGAGGAGTGGTAAATTTAGGCATTTTGGTCAACTCCTTTATCTAAATTTTGTTTAGCATGTAATTGATTTTCTAAAACTTTAATGCGGTCGCGCAAAACAGCAGCTTGTTCATATTCTTCAGCTTCTACATATTTAGTTATCTGTTTGCGTAAATTTAAAATTTCTTGTTTTAAACTCAATGTGCCACCAGCGCGATTAGGAATTTTGCCGATATGGGTACTAGAGCCATGAATTCGACGAAGTAAAGGTTCTAGGGCGAGGGCAAAAGTTTTATAGCAATCACTGCAACCTATCTTGCCAGTTCTAGTAAAATCTTGATAACTCATATGGCAACTTGGGCAGATGAGAGGTTTTTTTAAATTATTTGTATCACTATGTTTAGTGGTTTTAGGTTCATGATTGAAAATTCCAGATAAAAAATCATTTATAGAGAATACATTTTGTTTTTCAGCTAATAGGCCTAATTTTGTAGCACAAAATTCACAAAGATGATGTTCTATTTGTCCTTGACTGGTAATTTCAGTCACATAAATACTAGCTTCATGTTTATGGCATTCATCACATAACATAAAAAATGCCTCCTTTGTAAATTATTTATAAATAATCTAGCTAAAATTAGCCAAAGTCATAATTAATGATTTGATAAAAGATACGCGTTCTTTGGCGTCTAATTTGTCAAATACAGTGGAGAGCGTTTGCAAAAGCAAAGCTGCTTCACGTTTTTGGATTAATTCTCGTTTAAATAAATAATGAATGATATTATTTACTTCATCTAAAGTGATATCTTCATCTATTTTAGCTAATATATCTTGGTAAATTAAATCTTGTAGTGGAACTCTACCAATGCGAATAAAGCCACCAAGACCACGACGAGATTCGACAACGAAACCTTTGTCTTGAGTAAAACGTGTGCTTAGTACATAACTTATCTGTGAGGGAGCACAAGATATTTCATCGGCAATATCTGAGCGTTTTAATTCTACTTTGCGATTATGCTCAGCCGCCAGACGACGTAGGATATAATCTTCAATTAAGTCAGCTATATTGCTCATATTAATCACCTTTATTTTAAAAATTTTTATCACTAATTATATTATAATTTGACATTTTGACTTAAGCAAGTTTTTTATTTTTAGCCTAAAATTTCTCTATAAAGGTATTTAAAATATTTTCGTTAATAATAAAATAAAAGCATTCAATAGTTAGAGCAAAAATCTAATTATTAAATGCTTTTATTTTAATAATAAATACATATATTATTGTTCTCTAAAATTAATTTTACCTGTAACATCGTCCATAGAATCAACAATAGCAAGAGATTCCAAATGAACACCTTGAGCGCGTAAATCAGCTCCACCTTTTTGGAAACCTTTTTCAATGACGATACCAGCACCAATAAGTTCAGCACCAGCGGATTTTACGATTTCGATAAGACCTTTTAAAGCATTTCCATTAGCTAAAAAGTCATCAATTAATAATACTTTATCTTCTTTAGTTAAGAATTTTTTAGAAACAATTACATCGTAAACTTTATTATGAGTGAAAGATTCTACCTTACTTGTATATACGGCACCTGCAATATTTTTAGATTTACTTTTTTTAGCGAAAACTACAGGTACATCAAAAAATTCAGCAACAATGCAAGCAATACCTATACCAGAAGCTTCAATAGTGAGTATTTTTGTAATTTCTTCATTAGCGAATAATCGTTTAAATTCTTTACCTATTTCACGGAATAATTTGATATCCATTTGGTGATTTAAAAAGCTATCAACTTTTAAAACATTTCCTTCTCTAACGATACCATCTTTTTGTATTCTCTCTTCGAGTAATCGCATGCGACTTTTCCTCCTAAAAATTTTCCGTCTATAAATATATAAACTATATTTTACCTATTTTTTACGATTGTTGCAAGATTTTTCTGATGGATATGTAAGAAAAAATAGGTTAGATATAATCTAACCTATTTAAATCCTAAAAGTTTTAGGTATATATACGACTTGTTTTTATTTATTTAATAAAGCCATAGCTATTTTTTCACTAGTAATAGGAAGTTCTTTGAACCAAACTCCAGTAGCATTGTAAATCGCATGAGCTAATGCAGGTGAAGGTGTATTGATAACAATTTCACCGATGGATTTTGCACCAAATGGGCCAGTTTGTTCATAGCTATTAGCAAATTCTACGCGAAGTTTACCCATATCAAGACGAGATGGCACTTTATATTGCATAAAGGAATTTTCGACAAGCACACCTTTTTTATTGTAGGTTACATCTTCATATAGTGCCATGCCAATACCTTGAACGAGACCACCTTCTGTTTGTACACGTGCAAGATTTGGATTGATTGGAGTACCACAGTCAACTACAGCACAATAATCAAGGATTTCTACATGACCTGTTTCCTTATCAAGTTCTATTTCTACCATGCCAGCCATAAATGGTGGTGGAGATGATGGCATAGAATTTGATTCAGTATGTTGAAGTGATTGAGTTGCACCGCACATAGAACTTACAGCTATATCATTTAAAGAAACGCTTTCATTTGTATGCATATTGATTACAGATTTACCATCAAAATCAACATCATCAATAGAACATTTGAGCATATTAGCACCAAATGCTTTGATTTTAGTGATTAAGCCAAGAGCAGTTTTTTCTACAGCTTTACCAGTTACATAAGTTGTACTAGATGCATAAGAACCAGAATCATAAGGTGTTGCATCTGTATCAGCTGCGATTACAGAGATATTTTCTAATGGACACATCAATACTTCTGCTGCTATTTGAGCTAAGATAGTATCACAGCCTGTACCCATATCAGCAGAACTGATGGATAAAGTGTAAATTCCTTCATCATTTAATTTTAATGTAGCAGAACCAACGTCAACACATGTGATACCAGAGCCTTGCATTGCCATAGCCATACCAACACTGCGGATTTTGCCATTGCCCATATCACGAGCAGGATATTTTTCGTCCCAGCCAATCATTTCTTTACAGCGAGCTACACAGCGGTCAAGTGTACAGCTTGTAGCAGTTTCACCATAATAAGCTGGCATAACGTCGCCTTCTTTGACAAGGTTCATTTCACGAAGTTTTACAGGGTCAATATTTAATTTGCTAGCAAGTTCATTAACAGCACTTTCTACAGCGAAGATACCTTGAGTTGCACCATAGCCACGATAAGCACCAGCACTCATTACATTTGTATATACTACATCATAAGCAAATTTAAATGCTTTTAAACCACGATAAAGTGGAATGGATTTATGACCAGATAAGCCAACAGTCGTTGGACCATGTTCGCCATAAGCACCAGTATTAGAGAGTGTATATACATCTATAGCTTGGATTTTACCTTCTTTTGTAGCACCAATTCGCACGGAAACTTCCATTTCATGGCGAGGTGTAGAAGCTATTTGACATTCTGTACGAGTGAAAATCATTTTAGAAGGTTTTCCTGTTTTATAAGTTACAAAAGCAGGGAAAACTTCAGCTACTACAGTTTGTTTTGCACCAAAACCGCCACCGATACGAGGCTTTGTTACACGAATTTTTGACTGAGAAATATCAAGAGCGTGAGCTACGATACGGCGAACATGGAATACAATTTGCGTGGAGCTTATGATATTTAAGCGATTATAAGTATCCATGTAGCAGTATGTGCAGAATGGTTCCATCATAGCTTGCTGACAAGCTTTTGTATGATAAGTTCCTTCAACTACAACATCGCAATTTTTTAATACTTCATCAACATCGCCTTCACCTTCAGAGCCACAAGCACAGAGATTGCGTTTATTATCTGCACCGACAGGAGCAAGAGAACGCCAATTATCTTCTGGGTGAACGAGAATTTTATTATCTTTAGATTTACGGAAATCTAATAATGGTTCTAAAACTTGATATTGAACTTTGATTAATTTTAAAGCTTTATCTACAGCTTGTTCATTTTCCCCAGCGACGATAGCTACAGGATCACCAACATAGCGAACATGTTTATCTAAAATCAAACGGTCATAAGGACTAGGTTCAGGATAAGTCTGACCTGCCATAGTGAAGCGCTTTTGAGATACATCTTGATAAGTGAAAATAGCTTCGATACCAGGAACTTTACTAGCTATAGTTGTATTGATATTTTCAATGATAGCATTGGCATGAGGACTGCGTAAAACTTTTACAATCAAGCAATCTTTTGGTGCAACGTCATCAAGATATACGGGCTTACCTGTAACAAGTGACATAGCATCAGATTTCATAATAGGTTGATTGACATATTTTAAATTATCTAAATTAGTCATGCTTGTTCCTCCGTTTTACCATTTTTATAATCTAAAAAGGCACGAATACCACGAAGTTGACCTTCATAACCAGAACAACGGCAGAGATTACCAGCTAAATATTCAAGAATTTCTTCATCGGAAGGATTAGGATTTTCTCTAAATAAAGCAATGGCATTCATGATGAAACCTGGATTGCAAAAACCGCATTGTTCTGCACCTTGATTGGCAATGAAAGCACCAAATTCACGAGCTTCTTCTTGGAGTCCTTCAAGTGTAGTTATATGCTTGCCATCAACACGAGCAGCGAGCATAGAGCAAGATAATACAGGTTTATCTTCAACAAATAAAGTACAAAGCCCACAGTTTGAAGTGTCGCAACCACGTTTTACGCTACTACAGTCATGTTTGCGGACAAAATCTATCAATAATGTATCAGCTGAAATTTCTTCACTGATTTTTTTCCCATTGAGCCATACATTTAAAATCATTAAGCATTTCCTCCTATAGATACTAAAGCACGTTTGACTAAAACATATGCTAAATGTTTGCGATATTGTGCAGAACCACGAATATTAGAGTCTGTTTTTACATTATCTTTTACATAATTTGCAAATGCTTCAATAGTTTCAGGTGATACTTTTTCACCTAAGATATTTTCTTCATCAGCAATGATTACTGCACGATGAGGAGTAGCACCTATTACAGCTTGCCATTTGTCATGAAGTTTAGATACAGCAACAGCCAATACAGGAAAATCTGTTTTTGTCTGTCTATGTGATAAATATGCACAATTTAAAGCAGTTTTTTTCACAATGATATTGACTAAAACATCATTATCATAAGGCATTTTAGCAAATTCACTGATAGGAATGATGCCTGCATGATGAAGTTCTACATAAGCATCAAGAGCCATAAATACAGTCAATACATCAGAAAATCCATAACGACCATATATACTACCACCAACAGTAGCAAGATTTCTAAATTGTACACCGACAATATGACGCATAGCTTCTTTCATGCTGTTATTAGTATATTGATTTAAACCAGCATGAAGTTCTAAATCGCGTAATGTTGTCATAGCACCGATTTTAAATTCTGTATCAGTTTCTTCGATAGTATCTAAATTTAAACCAGATAAATCGATAGCGATATTTACATTACCAGTTTGCATTTTCAACCATAACATACCGCCAATGATGCGATTAGTCTTTTTTTGATTTAATTCATAAGCTTCTTCTATAGAGGATACTTTGCGAAATTCTTTGATTGTAAGCACAAAATGCTCTCCTTTCATTGCTCAAAAAAAGCTATCCGGCAAAATATGTCAGATAGCTTGTAGGTTATTCTTGTGATATTAAACAAGTCCAACCATCTTTTTGTTCTACTTTGCCTTCCTTCATTAAATGGCCTAATGCACGTTTAAAGGCAGATTTACTGATACCAAAGCGTTCACGAATAACTTCAGAAGCGGTTTCATCACAATAAGGCATTTTGCCACCTCGAGCCATAAGTGTATCATAAAGCATTTGAGCATCAAGATTAATAGCTTTTTCTTTGATTGGTCGCATAGAAACATTGATACGGCCATCATCACGAATAAAAGTAATACGTGTAGTTAAAGTCTGTCCAACACGTGGTTTAGTAGTCATTTCACGCTTATCTAAAAAAGCGATAAAGCGTTCGTCTGTGAAGATAAAAGCACCTTGTTCTGTAAAATTATAAACAGAGCCAGAAACCATATCGCCGACTTTTACATTGTCAGCAGGGCGAGAAGCACGACGAATTTCATCTTCAACTTTCATAGTCATAGCTAATCGACCAGATTTATCTGTGTATAATTTTGCCCAAACGACTTCGCCTACTTGTAATTTTCCTCGCATACCAGCATATGGCATAAAGATACCACGTTCAGCACCGATATCTAAAAATGCACCATCACGGCTAGTATTGATTACTTTTAAACGAGCAATCTGTCCTTCACGCATTCTAGGAGTTCTCATACTGGCAGTAAGTCGTCCATGTGGGTCTTTATATAAAAACACAGATACTTTATCGCCAGGCTTTACAGGAGAGGTTTGTTGTAATTTATGCAACAAAATATCATCACTAGTATTGCCTGTTTGGGCATCTAAAAATGCGCCCATTTCACCAACACGTGCGACTTTCATAGTTACTACAGTACTTGGTTGATATTTTTTTTGTTGTTTTTCTATCAATATATTTATTTAACCTCGTTGTTTAATCTTCGTATTCAACAGTAGGAGCTTCGCCCCATAAGCTTTCTAGACCATAGAAACGACGAGCTTCTTCAGTGAAGATATGAGCAACGCAATTTCCAAAGTCTAATAATATCCATTCAGCATTTTGATATCCTTCTTTATGCAAGAATTCTTCACCAGCTTGAGTCATTTCATCTTCAATATTGTCAGCTATAGCACGAACTTGAGTTGCTGTAGTAGCACTACATACGATGAAATAATCAGTAGTAGTAGTTAAATCATGCATATTCATAATCATAATATCTAATGCTTTTTTATCGCTAGCAGCTTTTGCTATTAATTGGCTTTTTTCTTGAGAAGTTAAGGTCATATAAACACTTGCCTTTCTATAATAATTTATTTATGGTTATTCCTCAGCGGTATCTTCTGGAACTGGAGGGAACATATCATTTATTTCTTGTTCTACGCGGGCATTATCTGGTACCCAATCGCCAGTTGGAATGAGATTACCTGGAAGCATTTTAATTTTTATTTCTGTAGTGCTAAGAGTATCTAATAAATTTATCAGATTAGAAATATCTAAAATGTTAATATTAGTATCAATATTATTTTCCCAAATATCAAGAATTGTTGGCAATGTAGGAATTGTTTCCAAGGACATCATTTTTTCAAATAAAGCTTTGGCAAATTTTTGCTGACGTTGAATACGACCAATATCACCTAAATCATCATTGCGGAAGATGAGATATTGTTGAGACATATCGCCAGTTAAATGTTGATATCCTTGAGTGAGATGGACGGAAGTGCCACTTACAGGGTCTTCATAATCCATATTATTTTCTACATATAAATTAATTCCACCAATAGTATCTACAAATTTAGCTATACTTTTACGGTCTAAAGCTACATATTGAGTTATTGGTATATTTAATAATTGGGAAACAGTATTAACTGTTAAAGGTGCACCACCATAATAATAAGTGAAGCTGAGATATTCTGGGTCTTTGCGACCATCTATAGAGGTCTTGATTGTTCTAGGTAGAGATAAGAAACGTATTTCCCCATTAGTATGATCCATGCTTACAAGCATGAGAGCATCTGCATAACGACCAGATTCAGCAATACCTTCAACAGGTTTATCATCTATACCAATGAATAAAATATTAGTGTAATTTTCAAAACGTTTATCAGTGAATTGCGGTGGAATAGGTGGTTTTTGTGGTTTGCTAGGATGTGCTTCTTGGTATTGAGCATATTTAAAACTACCCCAAGAATAAATTTCAGAAATTACAATATATGAGCCATATACAATACTAGATAAAAGTATAAGTACAAGCAATAAACGACCAAGGCGTATACGTTTAATAAGTGGCTTTTTCGTTTTTCTATTCGTAGTTTTTGTTGAAGTTTTAATCTTTTTTGGGGGCATATTATAATTCTCGTTGGAGGAGAATTTCATTACGCGCAGCTACTGTATATGGATGAATAGTATGTCCTTTACGCATAATAAATAATATGGATTGGTTAAAAGCACTTATCATAACAGTATCAAGGTCTTGTGTTATGGCTTGTTTGCGAAGTTTATCTAAGCCTTCAAATTTACGATGAGGTTCTATCATATCGGCAAGATAAACTATTTTGTCGAGTTTAGACATATTAGCTCCGCCAACAGTATGAGAAGCGATAGCTTTTAAAATAGCAGTATCATGAACATCATATTTTTCTTTAGCAATAGCAGTGCCGAGTGGGGCATGCATTAAAATAGGTAATTGACGGTCAATATCTGTAATATAGAGATGACGTTTTTCACATTCAGCAATTAAATCTTCGGTTGCAAACTCACGTGCACAATCGTGCAATAAGCCAGCAATAGCAGCTTGTTCTTCATCTACGCCAAATCGTTTTGCCAAGATGATGGCAGTATCCATTACCCCAAGACAATGAGCATAACGATTAGGTTTCAAATTTGATTGTAAAATAGTTTGCATTTGATTAATATCCACAAGAAACTCCTTCTTTATCCTAGATTAAAATAAATTTTATTAATGTAAATATTTATTTCTAAATATATTTTAATATATTTAGCTTAAAAATCAAATAGTTAAAATAAAAAAACTGCCAGTAAGGCAGTTTTCACTAAAGATATGAGTAATCAATAAGCCGAGTTTTGTTCCACTTGCGTGGTGATAATCATTTATCTGGACTTATAGTTACCTATAAGCTCTAGCGACACAACCCGGAAGGCTCAGCGGGCCACTTCATCCCTTCCCTATTCGGTCTTGCTCCATGTGGGGTTTACCTAGCCATACAGTCACCTGCATGCTGGTGCGCTCTTACCGCACCTTTCCACCCTTACCTGTATACACAGGCGGTTTAAGTTTCTATAGCACTTTCCCTGAGGTCACCCTCGCTGGACGTTATCCAGCACATTGCCCTGTGGAGCCCGGACTTTCCTCATATACAAAAAAGTATACGCGATTATCTTTCATACTCATGTCTTTAGCTATTAGATTATAGCATTGATTTTTACTGTGGTCAAATATTTTGGCGACAATATTCGTACATAATCATCGAACCAGCATTTGCCACGTTCAATGATTCAGCATCGCCTTTCATCGGAATGTATATTTTAGCATTACATTTGTCTAATAAATTATCAGAAACACCATTGGCTTCATTGCCTAAAATAATAGCACAATCTTGAGGATAGGAAATATCCCATGAAGCTTTGGCACTATTATCTAAAGCTGTAGCATAAAGTGTTAAATTATGATTTTGACAAAAAGATAATAAATCTTGTTCAGAAATTTTAGTGATTATAGGGAGATTGAATAAAGAACCCATTGCAGAACGTACTACTTTTGGGGAATAAATATCGGCTGTTCCATTTAGGCAGATGATGGCTTTTACACCCATGGCATCAGCTGTGCGAATGATGGTGCCGATATTTCCAGGGTCTTGTAATCTATCTAAAATCAGATAAAGTCCTGATTTATTTATTGTAGCTAAATCATCTAAATTGTGATTTTGTATAGGTAAAATCAACATTAATCCCTGTGGAGATTGAGTATCACTGATCTTTTGATAAATATGTTCAGGAACTTCAAAACAAGGACATTTTAATTGTTCTAAAATGGATTTTCCGCGTTCATTTGTAAAGGCTTTTTGTGTGAAAAAACACATTTGCACGGAAATATTTTTGGCAATAACCATTTCAGCATTGCGAATACCTTCTAATATAAATAGTTGGTATTTGTCGCGATATTTTTTTTGCTGGAGGCTTAAAGCCATTTTGACTTTGGCATTAGTTAAACTTGTGATTAGCTCCATTATTTTTCTAGAGCCTCCAAGCCATTGATACTTTCATTGCTACCAACAACGATAGCGATATCATTTTCGAGTAATACTTCTGTAGGAAGTGGAGAAATGATTAAATTATCATGACGTTTGATAGCAACAACGTTTAAGCCGTATTTAGCACGGATATTTGATTCGCTGAGTGTTTTATTGCGGATAGCTTTTGGCACAGCGATTTCCACGATACTGAATTTTGGCGATAATTCGATATAATCCATGATATTTGTAGAAGCAAGGTTATAAGCAACGCGACGAGCCATATCTCGCTCTGGGGCAACAATGCGATTAGCGCCGATTTTTTCTAATACTTTAATTTGCAATGGACTTTTAGCGATAGCTACGATATAAGGAACACCGATTTCTTTTAATTGAAGTGTAGTCATGATATTAGCTTCAGTATCATCACCAATAGCCACGATTACAACATCGAAATTTAAAATACCTAAAGAACGAAGTGCTTCTTCATCTGTAGTATCTGCTTGAACTACATGAGTTACTTCATGGCTAAAGTCTTGGACTTTTTCCATATCTTTATCAATAGCAAGAACATCATAGCCCATTTCATGAAGAGATTTAGCGATATTTCTACCAAATCTACCAAGACCGACTACGGCAAATTGGCGTTCATTTTGCGGAGAAAATTTCATAATAAAAGCTCCTTTATTTAATCTATTATGTTATATTTTTGTTTTAACTTAAGGATAATTCTTTGAGTGCAAATTTAATAATATCTTCTGTATTGGTCATATTGCCAGCTTTTTTGAGTACAGAATTGATTTCTGGTTTTGTATAGCCAAGAGAAAGAAGGGCTTGAGTTGCTTCTTCATACATATCTATTTTTTCATCTTCGCTAGGTGTATCAATCAAGATTGGTTGGTCTAAAACTTCATCAGAAATACTTAAGTTGAGTTCAGTTAATTTATCTTTTAATTCCAAGACAATGCGTTCAGCTGTTTTCTTGCCAATTCCAGGGGCATTGGTGAGTAGGCTGACTTGTTTATTTTGGATAGCCCAGATGAGTTTTTCACTAGAAAGACTAGAGAGCAGACCAAGCCCAGCTTTAGGGCCAATCTTAGATACGGAAATCAATTTGCAAAAGACATCATATTCTAATCGATTGATGAAACCGTATAATAACATGGCATCTTCACGCACGCTTAAATAAGTAAAGAGTTTGATTTCTTCATTCATTTTTAATTGTGCACGTGTGCTTGTGCTGATAAATACGCGATAGCCGACACCATGAACATCAATAAAGCAAAAATCACTGGCAATATAAGTGACTTTTCCTTGTAAATATCCTATCATAAAATCTTTCCTTGTTAATTTATTTATTATTATTAATTTGATTATAATTTATTTCGCCATGTGAGGCTATTTATACAATGAGTAGTACAGATAGCTACAGCTAAAGCGTCGGCGACATCATCAGGTTTTGGCGGTTCAGGAAGATGGAGCAATTTTGTTACCATATAGATGACTTGTTCTTTGCTCGCTCTGCCAAAGCCCACCACGGATTGCTTGATTTGTAGCGGTGTGCGTTCGACTAATTCAATTTGATTTTCGGCTGCGGTCAATAAGACGATACCACGAGCTTGACCGACAGGAATGGCAGTAGTTACATTGCGATTGAAAAATAATTGTTCTACGCCCATTACATTAGGTTTATATTTTTGAATAATATCTGTAAGTTCACGATGAATTTTTAATAATCTATCTTGTGGTCGCATCTGTGGACTTGTCAAAATAGCTCCATATTCAATGGCTTTTAGACGGCTTCCTTGCATATCTACAAGACCATAACCACAGATAGCAGTCCCAGGGTCAATACCTAAAGCAAGCATAAAATCCTCCTTTTAGTATATCAAATTTAGTAAAAATGTGCAGTTCACATTATATCATGATAAGAAAAAAAATAAAATAAAAGGAAATTACAGGATTTATGTAAAAATATATAAAAATATATAAGCTAAACTTGTCTAGGAGGATATGGTATTGATTTTATAAATACGCTATATTAAATAATAATACATAAAAGGAGTAATACGATGAGTGAATTAGAAAATTTAAAAGCAAGACAGCAAGAATTATTAGATAAAATTCAGGAAATAGAAGAACAATGTCAAGGTATAGAAAATGAACATAATGCTCAAAAAGTGCAAGAATTAAATAAAGTGCAAGCTCAATTAATGGGCAATCAAAATGATTTAAAACAACAACTGCAATCAGTGCAAGAAAAATTAAAAATTATCAATGGTGAAATAGATAAATTATCTTCTACAGCAACTGATAGAATTCTCGAAGCGATAAAAAATCAACGTTGGTATTTCTTTAAAAATAAACAACATATATTAATGGATAAAACAACAGGTATATTATGGGCTAATTTAGATTATTTTCCTTATAATCAGGGGTCCTGTGATAGTGAAGGAAGGTATGATTTAGGTGAAGCAAAATCTTTAATAAATAATTATAGTGTAGATGGAATAGATGATTGGCAAATACCTACTTTAGAAGTATTTAAACAAATGATATACGATAAGACTTTTCCTTTTCAAGAAGGTGATTATTGGCGAATAAAAAATATTTCTTTGTGGTGTTGTAATATAGATAACTGGTTATATAGTAGAATTGACGTAGATCATTTTACTAGAGGCTCGAATGCAACTTTTGTGCTACCTTGTAGCTATCATTTAATACAAAATAGTGAATATGAAAAAAATGTATCAGAAAATAATAATGTTTATACAGAAAAAGAAAGATTGCAATTCACCTTAGATTTATTTAGAGAAAATGAACTTTGGCCTATATTCGATGATGCTGAAATCACTGATTTATACAAGAAAATCTATTTTGAAAAGCCGAAATTATTACAAGCATTGAGCGAAGTAGAAACGCAGTTAGCACAGTGCGAAGAGGTGAAGACTATAACTGTTAATTTTGATTATACGACACTATTAAATAAATACGATACTGCTTCCATTGATAAATCTATTATCCAATATTATGAAGCTGTGCAGAAGTGGATAGATGAACTTATGGAATACTTAGCTGATTTTGAACAGCAAAAAGAAAATGTCATTCAAGACTGCAATCAAATAGGTTTGCAATTATCAGCAACATATAAAGATGATAGCAATTTAACAAAGTCAGAAAATGAATTACTGAAAAATCGTCAGTATTATTTTAAAGATAAATTAGCCTTGGGCATGGATAAAGTAAAAGCTAATTTATTAAAAGTAAAACAACAAGCTGATGATATTGAATACACTATCAATGAAATCGATGATGGCGATAATGCTATTTATGAATTGGCGCAGTTAGAGAAAAAAGAACGTGCAAGTTTTGCATTAATAGCTGAAAACACGGCTAAAATAGTGAATAAAGCATTGCAAAAAATAGATTTCTTTGAACACAATCGCGATTTTATCGTCAAAGCAGTTGAAGTATGGTCTAAATGGAATGAAGATTACAAGGTATTTAAGACTAAACAATTTGAAGAATTAAAACACAGCTGTGAAGAAGATGATATCGAAGTAGAAGTTTGGCAAAAATGGTATGCAGATTGGCAGAAATTGCGTTTCACCATTGAAGAAAAACTTCAGCCAATGATAGCAAGAGGATTAAAAGGCGATATCGAAGCAAAAGAAGAGCAAGAAACACCTATCATCATGCAGGCAATTTACGTTTTAAATGATTATAAAATCGCTGTTGATAATTTTTACCTTGAAGAACGCAAGAATATCTATCAACAATACGTATTCCAAAATTGTGGTGATTTGCAAGAAAAATTTGAAGTGGAAAAAGAACTCTATGCCCGCACTGTGAATTTACAAAAAGCATTGCAGAATATCATCTTTAATTGCAAAAAAGAAGCAGATAAAATCTTTATCTTGCGTTGGATTGATAATTTAATCGACATTCAAATCAATGAAATTATACAATTTGTAGCAGATAATAATTTAGAGCAGATTTCACAAGAAGTATTAAATGAATTTGCTAAATTGAAACAGAAAAATTATTATATGTATTTAGCAGATATCAAAGCATATAGCCAAGAACAAGCTAATCGAGAAAAAGCGTATAATTCATTGATTTTCAAAATGCGTAAAGGTTTAATGAAAAAATAATGAACAATTACGATTTAATGAGTACAACTGTCTTTCCTACTTATGAAGTGCCTTGCCTACCAGAAGAGGAAGAAATCTGGGTACAAAAAACGCCCCAAAAAGGCGACCATATCCGTGTACAAAGAATGAATGGCTTATATGCTCATCATGGAATTTATGTATCTGATGAAGAAGTAATCCACTTCACAGGGAAAGATGATGACAGTATATTGGACTGGTCAAAACCAGAAGTTATACAGACAGATTTAGCTTACTTTTTAAAAGACGGTATATTGGAAGTAAAAGAATATACTGATGAGGAATTTGCTGACTTATACTCACCTGAACAGATAGTAACTTATGCTAGAGCTTGTTTAGGCGATAAGGGCTATAATCTGATTTTTAATAACTGCGAACATTTTGCCAATGTATGTACTTTAGGAAGATTTCGCAGTCATCAAGTAGAAAAAGTTTTTACAAAACGCAAGGAGAATGATTTTATGGGTATATGGTCTACAATAAAGAGCTGGTTTGGTGGTTCCAGTAGTGGTAGTCGTACCACTACTAATTATAATTATGAACCAGATAAAGTGAAAATAGCACAAATTGAAGCAGAAGCTAAAATTCGCTTAGCGGAAATGGAAACGGAACGCGTAGAACTGATAAAACAGGCTCAAATGGAATTATTAAGAGATGAAGCGGAAGCTAAAATTTTAGTAGAAGAAGCGAAGGCAAAAGGCTTCACTGTGATGGCACAGACAATCATGGCAATGCAAGAACAATTGACGCAGATTACTAAAAATAGAATTGAAATAATTGAAAGAGCTTCATTGCCTATCGTAAAAGATATTGAAAATATGTATAAAGAATTAAATGATAGGATAGTAGCTGATTACGATAAATATAAAACAGAAAAATTGCCAAATTTATTATCTATATTAGAAAAATATCCTGAAGGAACATCAGCACATAAATTATATTTAGAACAAATTCAAGATGATAAGAAAGCTCAATTAGAGTGTTATCATATGCAATTAGAAGCTTTAAAAAATAGACAACAGCAGATTATAAATAGTTTTATTAATAGCAGAGATAAAATATTAGAACAAACAGGCAATTTAACGCAAAATATAATAACAAATTTAATTAAGGATAATTTAAGCTTAGAGGATAAAACGCAATTAAATAAATTTATCTTAGATGATAAACAAGCAAAAATGAGTTTAGCAAATAATAAAAAATTATCATTGACAGAAAAACCACAAGAAAATAATTAAATTTTGAAGAAAAAAAGAACTGATTTTAAATAATCAGTTCTTTTTGCTTTTAATAGATTTTTAAGCGAGTAGAAATATCTTCAATATATTTTTCATTTGGCTGAGCTTCAATGCTACCAAATGGCATTTGTGCTGTTAATTTCCATGTATCAGGAATAGAGAATAATTTTTTGATTTTATCATCAATCAAAGGATTATAATGTTGAAGATTAGCTCCGATATTTGCTTGGCTTAATGCTGTCCAGATATTATTTTGAAGCATACCATTTGCTTGATTTGACCATGTGGAGAAATTTTCAGCATACATAGCATAAGTTTCTTTTAATTCATTGATGATTTCTGTGTCTTCAAAAAATAAGATAGTGCCAACACCAGCTTTGAATTTATTGATTTTATTTTGAGCTACAGCGAAAGTCTCTTCTTTTTTAGCTAATTTTCCTTTTAAAATATCTGTAGTAATTTGCCAAATCTGTTGATGTTTTTCACCAAAGGCGATGATAACATTTGTTGTAGGATAGTTAAAAGCAGATGGGCTATATTTTAGGCAATCAGAGATAATAGAAGTTATTTCTTCATTAGATAAATTAACATTAGTGCCTAAATTATAGATACTGCGACGATTTTTTAAGGCTTGTAAAAATTCCATGATAAATACCTCGATTATATATCTTTAGATAAAAATAGACGCAGTTTATCACTGCGTCTAAAGATTATTTTATTCTTCACTGTCCATTTCGTAGTTGGAATAAACGTTTTGAACATCATCATGTTCTTCAAGCATATCAATAAGAGTCTGCATTTTTTCAGCGTCTTTGCCTTCAACTTTAACAGTAGTATCAGGAATCATAGTGATTTCGGATTCAACTGTTTCAATGTTGTTTTCTTCTAATGCTTGAGAGATTGCATCGAAATCTTCAGGAGCAGCAGTGATTTCAAAAGAATCATCTTCTGCTTTGAAGTCTTCAGCACCAGCATCAAGAGCAATCATCATGAGGCTTTCTTCATCATCGAAAGCTTCTTTGTCTACAACAAAGATTGCTTTTTTGTGGAACATCCAGCCTACGCAACCAGTTTCGCCGAGATTTCCGCCGTATTTGGAGAATAAATGACGAATATCAGCAGCTGTACGATTGCGGTTATCTGTCATAACTTCGAGCATAACAGCAGAACCTGCTGGACCGTAACCTTCATAAATTAATTCTTCGTAATTGCTACCATCAGAAGCACCTAAGCCTTTTTGAATAGCACGATTGATATTATCTTTAGGAATATTGTTAGATTTAGCTTTGCTTAAAGCTAATTTAAGACGCATATTACCAGTAGGGTCAGCACCACCCATACGAACAGCAATAGTGATTTCACGACCAATTTTTGTAGTCATTTTTGCACGAATGGCATCATTTGCACCTTTTTTTCGTTTAATATTGGCCCATTTAGAATGTCCTGACATCTTTTAAACGCACTCCTTAATAAATTAAACTATAAATTATCTAATATGTACTAGATAAGTAAAGAAAATTTTAAGATTTAGATAAAACTTTGTAAGAAAATATCTTTTTAGAGTATACCATAAAAAAACGAGTATTTGCAAATCATTTAAAAGGTTCATTTCTTTATTGATTGAGAAATAAATTAAATATAGTAATTATAGTCTACTAATAAAGATAAAAAGCTAGAATATATCAATATTATTACTGAATATATTCTAGCTTTTTGTTTATAATTTTATGATTTTTATGCTTTGATTAGACGATAGAATTTCTTTTTACCTTTGCGAACGATCATATCGCCATTTGCAAGATCTTCTGCTGTTAATACTTTTTCTACGTCAGTCCATTTGTCATCGCCAATAGATACACCGTTTTGAGCGATTAAACGACGACCTGCACCTTTGGATTCAAATACTTTGTTATCTACTAAGATATCAAGTAATTTTTTGCCAAAGTCTGCTTCTGTAATAGTGATAGTTGGAGCATTGTCCATATTACCTTTACCACTGAAAAGTGCTTGAGCAGCTTCTTGAGCTTTTTTAGCTTCTTCTTCGCCATGAACGAGTTTTGTAACTTCATAAGCGAGAACTTGTTTTGCTTCGTTGATTTTTTGGTCTTTGTAGCTACCGAGGCGACGAACTTCGTCCATTGGTAAGAATGTGAGAAGTGCAAGACATTTTTCTACGTCGCTATCAGCAACATTTCTCCAGTATTGATAGAAGTCGTATGGAGAAGTTTTTTCAGGGTCGAGCCAAAGTGCACCTTTTGCTGTTTTACCCATTTTTTTACCTTCACTGTTAGTGAGAAGGTTGAATGTCATACCATAAGAAGGTTTTGCTTCTTTACGACGAATGAGTTCAACACCAGCAATGATGTTAGACCATTGGTCATCGCCACCTAATTCAAGTACGCAACCATAACGGCGATTTAATTCCATGAAGTCATAAGCCTGCATGATCATGTAGTTGAATTCAAGGAATGTTAAACCACGTTCTAAACGTTGTTTGTAACATTCAGCAGTAAGCATGCGATTAACAGAGAAATGTGGACCAACATCGCGAAGTAATTCAATATAATTTAATTTGCGAAGCCAATCGCCATTGTTGATCATTAAAGCTTTACCATCAGAGAAATCGATAAAGCGTTCCATTTGTTTTTTGAAGCAATTGCAATTATGTTCAATATCTTCATCAGTTAACATTTTACGCATATCTGTACGACCAGAAGGATCACCTACAGTACCAGTACCGCCACCAACTAAACAGATAGGGCGATGACCTGCTTTTTGCATATGAGACATAGCCATTAAAGCTAAGAAATGACCAACATGAAGGCTGTCTGCTGTTGGATCAAATCCCATATAAAATGTAACTTGCTCAGTTTCTAAAGCTTTTTTTAATTCTTCTTCGTGAGTTACTTGAGCTAAGTAACCACGTTCTTTAAGTGTATCAAATACGCTCACAAAAAGTCCTCCTAAAATTTGTATGATTATCTATTAATTTAACCCTTTGCCTTGTTGAATACTTGGTTCAGGTAAATTTTGCCTTGGAGCTGGAATAGATGGTTGCTCGATATTTTCTTCTTCGATTGGTTCATTTTCATCAATTGGCTGTTGAGCCTCATTTGGATTTATCTGTTCATTAGGAACAGGTTTTTGTTTATCAGGTGCTTCTTTTGTTGGTTTTTCTTTTTCTTGAATAACGTCTTTAGCTGTAGTTTTAGCATTGCTTTCTACACTTTGGACAGGATTATCAATGGAAGTGTCTGAACCATCAAAGTTTTTAGCAGGTATAGACGCAAGTGCTGTTTTCATGAAGCTTTGCCAAATTTTAGCAGGTGTAGTACCGCCTGTAATACCAGGCATAACATCATTATCATCACAGCCCATCCATACTACTGTTACTAAATCAGGTGTATAACCTGCAAACCAAGCATCTTGATAATTATCTGTAGTTCCTGTTTTACCAGCAGCAGGTCTATTGATATTAGCAGCTTTACCTGTGCCTTTAGTGATAACATCTTCAAGCATATCTGTTAATAAAGTAGCTGTGCGTTCAGATAAAACTTGTTTAGTTTCTGGTGTATGTTCATAAATAGTTTTACCTTTGCGGTCAACGACTTTAACTATGGCAGTTGGTTTTGTATAAATACCGTGATTAGCAAAAGCACTATAAGCACCAGCCATATCAAGAACAGTTACCCCATTTGTAAGACCACCGATAGAAGCGGCTAAGTTTTTATCATTTGCTTCTTTAGAATTTAATTCTAATGTGGATATACCTAAATTTTGAGCTGTTAATAAAACTTTATCAATAGATAGTTTTTCTGCTAGACGAATAGTAGGTATATTTAAAGAATTAATAGCTGTTTGACGCATGGAGACTGTACCTCTAAATGTACGGTCATAGTTTTGAGGTTGCCAATCGCCTAATTTGAAAGGTTTATCCTCAATAGTAGTATTTGGAGTCATTTTATTTTCTAAAGCAGTAGCAAATGTAAATGGTTTGAATGCTGAACCTGGTTGACGTACAGCAAGTACAGCACGATTGAATTGGTCAGTACCACGACCACCAACCATAGCCTTGATATATCCTGTTTTAGGATCAATAGCTACGAGTGCGCCTTGTGGTTGAGTAAGACCATTAGCATCATTGTAATAAGTTGGTAATAAACTATTTACAGATTGTTCAGCGGCTTTTTGCATATTCATGTCAATAGAAACATAAATTTTTAATCCTTCTTTATATACTGCATCAGCACCGAATTTATCAATCATTTCTTGAGTTACATAATCAATAAAATATGAAGCAGTATTATCATTTTCTTGTTCTTTAGGATTTACAAGTCGTAAACTTTCAGCTTTTGTTTTAGCTGCTGTAGCAGAATCAATATAGCCATATTTTACCATTTGGTCTAAAACTTCTGCTTTACGTTCATTAGCAGCACCTAAATTATTAAGTGGTGAATAATAATTTGGACTGCGAGGTATACCAGCGAGCATTGCACATTCTGATAAATCTAATTGGCTTACATCTTTACCAAAATATGTCTGTGCAGCAGCTTGAACACCATAAGCACCTCTACCAAAATAAATTTGGTTGAGATACATTTCTAAAATTTCTTCTTTAGTATATTGTCTTTCTAAGCGAAGAGCAATGAAAAATTCTTGAATTTTTCGTTTGAATGTACGGTCTTGTGATAAAAAGGCATTTTTGGCTAATTGTTGAGTGATAGTACTACCACCTTCAGCCACTTCACCGCTTGTTAGATTAGAATAAATCGCACGGAAAATACCTCTAGGGTCAATACCGTTATGTTCATAAAAGCGATTATCTTCGACAGCGATAAAGGCATTTTGTAGATTAGCAGGGATTTTATCTAAAGTCACTAATGTACGATTTTCAGTAGCGTGAATATTAGTGATTAGATTGCCATTCATATCGAGAATTTGAGAAGAAGCAGGTGGGTGAATATCAGATACATCTTTATCACCATCAAGGCCAATAGCAACTAATCCACAACCAACGCCTAAAAATACAACTATAAATAGCGTTAAAAGCGCTAAGAAAAATTTTTTGAAGCCAAAAGATTTTTTCTTATTTTTTTTATCAGTTGCATGATTAGAGGTTGATTTTTTTTCGTTAAAAGGCTGTTTATCCATAGAATACACCTCAAATATTTATAATACTATGTTTAGTTTTGGTAAAAATATAGTAATTATTTGCGTTATTTTAATTTTACAGCAGTTACCCCACTACCGCCTTCGTCCATATCACCAAGAGTATAGCTTAAAACATTGCGATGATTTTTGAGATATTCTTGAATACCTTTGCGCAGAGCTCCTGTACCTTTACCATGAATGATTAATACTCTTGATAAACCAGAAATTACAGCATCATCAAGATATTTGCTAACAACTTCGATAGCTTCATCAACCATTAAGCCTCTGATATCTACTTCTGTACTGATTTGGCTGACTTTAGCTAGCATATTGAAGCCACCAGCTTTTTTAGATGGTGCAGTTTCTTTTACTTTAACAGCATGAGAAACGAAAGAGCAATCTTTAGCTTTAACATTCATTTTTAAACTGCCCAATTGAACAGTTAATTCTTTACCACTGATATCAGTGATAGTTCCTTTTTGGCGAAGTTTATTTACATATACGATATCACCAACAGCAATGGTTTTAATATCGACAGCTTCACCTGGTTTATTTGGATCATCATTTTGTTGACTTACTTTATCCAAACGACCACGTAATTTATGACGAGCAGCATCTATTGTTTCCTGACGTTTTTTCATTCCTTGGTCGTTGAATTGAGCTTTCAATTCCTTGATGATTTCTTCAGATTCGCGACGAGTACGACGAAGTAAACTAGCACATTGTTCTTTAGTTTTACGAAGTGTTTGCTCTTTTTTCTTAGCCATTTCTTGCTTCATATCGGCAAGTTGTTTTTCTAATTTTTCAATGCGTTGTTGACGTTCAGCAATATCAGCATTTTTTTGTTCATACATCAATTTTTCATTTTCTAGTGTGTTTAATACATTTTCAAATTGAGCATGGTCTGCTTTGATGAGTTGCTGTGCACGTAAAATCAAAGTATCTGATAAACCTAATCTTTTACTTATAGCAAAAGCATTACTAGCCCCTGGTGTACCTATCAATAAACGATAAGTAGGGCGAAGGGATTTGATGTCAAATTCCACACAAGCATTTTCAATGCCTTCTTTAGAATAAGCAAAAGTTTTTAACTCGTTATAGTGAGTAGTAGCTACGGTACAAGCGCCTATTTCCATCAATCTTTCTAAAATTGACATGGCAAGGGCAGCACCTTCTTCTGGGTCAGTACCAGAACCTACTTCATCTAATAAGAGCAAGTCATCATGTTCAATATTATTCAAGATATTTACGATATTGCGCATATGAGCGGAAAATGTACTGAGGCTCTGTTCAATGCTTTGCTCATCACCAATATCAGCATAGACATTTTGGAAAATGGAAATTTTGGAACCAGATTGAACAGGGATAAAAAGACCAGATTGAGTCATTAAAACTAATAAGCCTAAAGTTTTCATGCTCACTGTTTTACCACCTGTGTTTGGCCCTGTAATCAATAAAGTGCGATATCCTTCGCCAAGTCTGATGTCAATAGGCACGACATTATCTTTATTGAGTAATGGGTGGCGAGCTTTAGCTAAATTGACGATACCTTTATCATTGATTTCTGGCATAGTAGCGTGCATTTTACGAGCTAATTTTGCCTTAGCAAAAGCAAAATCCAATTGAGCCATGATTTCGCAGTTATGAAGTAAGCTATCAGCATTTCTAGCGATTTTTTCAGAAATTACTTTTAAGATACGTTCAATTTCACGTTTTTCATCAATAACTAATTGTTTGATATCATTGTTTAAGTCAACAATGGACATAGGTTCAATAAACAAAGTAGAACCACTAGAGGATTGGTCATGTACGACACCTGGGAATTGTTGACGATATTCTTGTTTGATAGGAATAACATAGCGTTCATCACGGATAGTAACGATATTATCCTGAAAATATTTTTGATAATCAGGATTTTTTAAGATACCGTCAAGATTTGTTTTGATGCGACGCTGAGAAGATTTAATTTCACGGCGAATACGCATAAGTTCAACGCTAGCACTATCACGCATAGAACCATGTTCATCAACAATATTATCTATTTCGCGTTCGAGTTGCCCTAAGATTTCAATAGATTTAGCCCATTCTTTGAATTGGGGGCTATCTATTTCTAATTCTTTGAAGAATTTTTTGAGATTACGCATTGCGTACATGGTATTTAAAATATCGAGTAATGAATTTATTTCAATTACTAGACCTAAAGATGTTTTCTTTAATAATGAACGAATATCATGAATACCGCCAAAAGGTGGTTCAGAGCTAATTAAAATGTTACTAGCTTCTTGTGTATGTGAAAGATTTTCAATTACTTCGTCAATATCGCTACTTGGTAATAGTTTTTCAGCAAGTTCTTTTCCCATACTAGAAGTAGCCATATTTTGTAGCATAGTGATAATTTTGGCATATTCTAAAGTTTTAAATACGGATTGATTCATTTGTTAAAAAGATACCTTCCTTAAATTATTCTACTCCACGGAAGTAATGACCACGAGTAATATTTTGTTCATATTTAGTGATATTTTCAGGCATTAAAGCAAGATGATTTTTGCCTTCAAGGATAATTTCTTTATAGAGTTTAGTGAATTTAGCTAATTTTTCTTTGGACATATATCTGCCATCTAAGCGAATGCGGTCAATATGAAGATTAGTAAATTCTGGAACATGAGCTAGCATATTTAACTCTTTAGCGTTTAATAAATGCATATGACAATATTGGTCTGTTACGATAGGGAATTTTTCATTTTTGCGGTCGCAAAGCCAATAATTATTTTTTTCGCAAGGTTTTGTACAAGTACCTTTATCTAAATTGCCTAAGAAACTGCCAAGCACACAATATTCAGATACCATAAGTTCCATATTGCCATGAACGATACATTCAAGAGGTAATGTAGAAGCTTCATTTAATGTTTTTATCTGTTTAAAGTTTAATTCAGGGGAAACAGTAGCTCCCTTAATGTCATAATTATTTAGGAAAGTTAAAGTTACATCATTATAGACATTGAAGGAGAAGTCTGCCCAGATAGTGATATCTGTAAATTGTTTGATTAAGTGCATTTGTGCTAAAGTATGTGCATAAATCATATCTGGAGCGATATCTTTTATTTTTGTAAGCCAATTTGTAAAGGCTGTTTGTTCATTATCGCGCATGATACGAGGTGTAGCAAAAGCAATTTTAATATTAGCTTCACGGCAAAGTCTTGTAGCTTCAGCATACATTTCAGCAGTGATGAATTGATGATTATAAGATTCACCGCCAAATAAAATAATATCTGCTTGATTATCAATAGCTGTCTGTACTTTAGCAATAGTATCAACAGCGACTACGAGCTGAGGCCTATTTGTCTGATTGAATGATTTTAAAGCTAAATCCTGTTGCCAAATAGTATTATCAATTTTAGCAATCTGTGGACGATGATAAGCTTCAAGGCGCATGGACATTAATTTTTCAATTAATAAGCGACGAGTATCATTCATGACGCTCATAGGCACAATGACATTTTCATCAATAGTGCAAGATAAATTTTCTAATTGATAAATAGTATTGCCTAAACGTTCCATTTGTTTTTGTACTGTTAATTTATCCATAGCACGTTTTAGAGCTGTTTCCACAAGGAAATCGCTAGTTATTTGAGCGCTATAGCCATCTTCATCAGTAGCTTTTAACATAAAAGGTTCGTTGAGTTTAGCGATAGCTTCGATATTTAAATTTATTTTGCGTATTGGTGAAGCACTAGTATAATAACTGCGAGCTTTTTGCATGAGATTAGCATCAAAAACTTTAAATATACGGTCATGTGGGTGTACGCGATTTGGTACAGGAATGATGACTTCCATGCCAGCACTAGCAGAAGTTATTTCTTTATTTTTATAGATGATTTTAGATACATTAGTACTTACACGACCGCCGACTTTTACCCAGAAATCAATAGTATCACCGATATTTACATCATCAGTGAGTTTCATGATAGCTTGACGTTTATTATCATCATAGCGAATTACTCTACCTACGAGGCGACCACGATTGTTTGGTCGTTTATCGCTCATCATGAATTTACCTTGTTTTTTCTCTAAGTAAGCAGTAGTGAAATCACGATTGAATATTTGAGAAAGATTTTTTTGAATATCTTCTTGAACTTCTGTATGGCTATAATAAGAGTCGATTTTTTGACGGTAAGCGTCAACAACAACAGCTACATATTCAGGTTTTTTCATGCGTCCTTCAAGTTTTAAAGAAACGACACCAGCTTCGATAAATTCAGGAATTAATTCAAGTGTATTCATGTCGCGAGGACTCAATAAATATTGTCCAGCATCTTTTAAAACATTGTTATTGTTTTTATCAACTAAAGTATAAGGTAGACGACATGGTTGAGCACAGCGACCACGGTTACCACTTCTACCACCAATCATACTGCTCATTAAGCATTGACCGGAATAGCATACACATAAGGCACCATGAGCGAAAACTTCAATTTCTACATCGCTATTACGGCAGATATGAATAATATCTTTTAATGTTACTTCACGAGATAAAACGACACGTGAAAAACCAAGTTCTTGAAGAGCAAGAACACCAGCTAAATTATTCACTGTCATTTGTGTACTAGCATGTAATGGTAAATCAGGAGCTACAAGTTGAGCTAAACGTGCAGCACCTAAATCTTGAACGAGTACAGCATCAGCACCTATTTCATAAAGAAAACGAAAATAATCTGCAAGTGCAGGTATTTCAGAATTGTCTACTAAAGTATTTACAGTTACATGGATTTTTACATTGCGTAAATGAGCAAATTCAATGGCTTCTTTTAAGCCTTGTTCATCAAAATTATTGGCATAAGCTCTTGCACCGAACATTTTGCCTGAAAGATAAATAGCATCAGCACCACTTTCTACAGCGGCTTTTAATGCTTCCATACTTCCAGCAGGGGCTAATAATTCTATCAAAATATTTTCCTCCAGTTATTTTCTTAGCTTATTATAATACACAGAGTATAAAAAATAAATGGTAGTGCCATTAAAATGCCTACCATTAGTGTATGTCTTCATGTTATTTTTTAGCTTATTTATGTTTATTAGAGCGATTTTCATCAAGAATATCCCAAAATTCATTATAATCTTTTTTCAAGCGAATTAATTGTTCAGCTATTTGAAGTGCCGTCAATACTGCTACTCTATCTGGTGGCAAATATTGGTTTTGTTTAGTCATAAGACGAATATTTTCATCTACTATTTTAGCAGCTTCTTGAATGTCATTGATATCACTATCTTTAGAATAGCGGAGAGGATATTTTACTCCCAAAATTTCTACAGTTACTTTGTTATTCATAAAATCACCTTAATATTTTAAAATAAGCCATGATATATTTAGTATATCAATATTATATACTAATACTATTTTTATAGCAAAGTATTTTACAAGATATTCATTTGACACTAATTTATATATTTTTTAAAATGTAATAAATATCTATGGAGAAGTAAAAAATGAAATTTAAATCATATATAAAACAAAAATGGTTATTATCAATTATAGCAGTAACTTTAATGATTGTTTATTACTTGAATTTTATTCAACTACCTCCTGCTGTATCTGTGGAATTGCAACAAAACTATAAATATAAATTGATTTTGATACCATTAGATACAAGACCGCCATGTCAAAAAATGGTAGTAGATGCAGGAAAAATGGCAGGTGTACAGATTATAACACCGCCGTCAGAGATAATGGATTATTATACTAAAGAAGGTGATACAAAAAAAATACAAAAATGGCTGATGGATAATATTGATAAATCAGATGGGGTAATTGTGTCTATTGACCAATTATTGCATGGAGGTTTATTAGCTTCACGTGAGTCAGGGACAAAACAAGATGAGTCGCAAATTTTATTAAAATTTATGCGTGATTTGAAAATAAAAGCGAAAGATAAACCAATTTATGCTTTTAATGTTTTGCCAAGGATAACACCACCGCCAACTTTAGAAAGTGATAGTAAAAAAATGATAAAGATATCTCGTCTTATTGATGAGATAAGTATTTTTGAAAATGAAGATGATATAAAATTATTGGCAGATTTAAAAGAAGATATAAAACAAGAAGACTTAGATATTTATTTAGATTTATTTAGGCGCAATACAGCTTTAAATAAAGAATTAATAAATCTAGCTAAAGAAGGTATCATAACAAAATTAGTGATTGGTCAAGATGATGGTGAAGATTTTGGCATACCAAATATGGAGAAGAAAAGTCTTATAAATTATGTGCATTCTTTAGGTACTAGTAATGATGTTGTGACGATAACTAAAGGTGCAGATGAGGTGGCTTTATCACTATTAGCTAATTTTGTGCAGACAAAGACAAATTATCAACCTAGAGTATATGTAGAGTATAATGATGAGAAAGCTATGCGCACAGTTATGCCATTTATGGCAGGCTCAGTAGGTTCTACAGTAGAAGAAAAATTAGTGATGGCGAATGCTAAAAAAGTAAATTCACCACAAGAAGCTGGCTTGATTTTATATGTTTTTATTGGCAATGATGAAAATATGTCTACACAGAGACAATCTGCATTAAAGATAAAAAAATATTTAGAGCAAGGTAAAAAAGTCGCTTTAGTTGATTTAAGTAAGCATTTTTCAGCAAATGAAGTATTATTTCCTACATTATTAAAAGAGGATGTGCCGATTAATGAATTAACTTCTTATGCTGGTTGGAATACAGCTAGTAATTCCATTGGTACAGCATTGGCGAATGCTGTTATTTATAAGGCGATAAGACCAACATTTAATACAACAAATGATATGCTTGCTGTAGAGTATAATCGTTTAAATATAAATTATGAAAGATTTCTAGAAGATTATTATTATCTAAAAGAAGTGATTGATGTAATGAATATTACCTTGAAAAATCATGGTTATGAAAATGTAAATGATTTGGATATGGAACATAATTATATTTGGATGAATAAATTACTACAATCTGATATGCAAAAGCGAGCAAATCAATTAAATAATAGTGAAGTTTTTAAAATGCCTTTTAAAGTACAGACGCCAGAGGGAGTATTTGACTTGACTATTCGCAATTTGCAGGTTGATGTATTTTTCCCATGGCCAAGGACTTTTGAAGTATATTTAGATGTAAGATTAAATTTATATAGATTAAATAATTAAATATACGAATTTAAGGAGTGAATTTTTTGGTAGAAACATTGATTATGGTATTAGGTGTAATAGCAGGATTTAGCCTGTTAAAAGTGAAAGAACATAGGCGAATAGCTGTGGTAAATTTAAATAATAAGGTACAATTAATAGCAGTAGCTTTGATTATTTTTATCATGGGAATAAATTTAGGTAGTATGGAAGATTTTGCACATAAGATGCTGACCATGGGATTACAAAGTTTAGTATTTGCTATAATTCCTACAGTATTTTCAGTAATTATAGTATATATTTTTAGCAAATTATTTATTGTAAAAAATTAAATAGTAAAAGAAGGTTTGTAGATGGTTTATATTGCATTATGTGCATTAATTTTAGGAATTATTTTTGGTCAATTTGTACTTGATAGTACATGGCATGATTTATGTAGTGAATTAGCAGATTATGCCTTATATTTATTGATGTTTTCTGTAGGTATAAGCGTGGGTATGAATGAATCAATAATTGAGAAGATAAAAAATTATAATTTGACAATATTATTGATTCCTATAGGTGTAATTATTGGGTCTGTTTTTGGCGGATTTATTTGCAGTTATATTTTTGATATGAATTTGGTGTATAGTTTATCTATTGGTGCATCTATGGGCTGGTATAGTTTATCAGGGGTAATGCTTGAATCACTAGCAAATGCACAGATAGGCACAATAGCCTTTTTGAGTAGCTTGATGAGAGAATTTATCGCTTTTATGATGATTCCAGTTTTAGTAAAATATTTAAATACATTTGCAGCTATAGCAGCAGCAGGTGCAACAAGCGAAGACTCCACTTTGCCTATGCTTATAAAATATAGTAGTGAAGAATTTATTATTATATCTGTAATTAATGGTGTATTATGTTCAGTAGCCGTACCAATTTTAATAAACTTTTTCTTTTCCACATTATAAAATTAATAAAAAAAGCTGTAACATTGAGAAATTCTCTTTGTTACAGCTTTTTTTGTACAACACTTGTTAAAGTTAAATCTAGAGGATTTTACTTCTTGTTTTGCTGTTACATTTATTCAAATACAACACTTGTTAAAGTTAAATTAATGGAGATATTACCTTTGGAAAAAGAATAACTGTATTCAAATACAACACTTGTTAAAGTTAAATTTGGTTTAATTCTTCTCTTGTATTTACAAAAGTCATTCAAATACAACACTTGTTAAAGTTAAATTTTATCAATGTTTCTTTGGGTTTCGCAACAGCATTGTATTCAAATACAACACTTGTTAAAGTTAAATTTAATTTAGGACTTATACAACAAACCCTATCTGTAATTCAAATACAACACTTGTTAAAGTTAAATTATTCTACAGAAACCAAGATGAAATCAAGCAGGCTTATTCAAATACAACACTTGTTAAAGTTAAATGAAGATTATTAGGTATAGAACCTAAGATATGCAAATTCAAATACAACACTTGTTAAAGTTAAATCTCGATAGCATTATTCCTATTCTTACACAAAATGCATTCAAATACAACACTTGTTAAAGTTAAATACCATAGCTTTAAGAATAGAAACAAAATTTTTTCTTATTCAAATACAACACTTGTTAAAGTTAAATAGCGGCGCAATGTATAGCGCAACACCGGGAACTAGATTCAAATACAACACTTGTTAAAGTTAAATACAAGTCCACTCATTTTTTGGGCTTGTGCGAGAGGATTCAAATACAACACTTGTTAAAGTTAAATCTACATTAAGCAGACTTTAAAAAAGAATATGTACAAATTCAAATACAACACTTGTTAAAGTTAAATAAACTATTCGCCAAAAAGCCATAGACGGAAAATAATTCAAATACAACACTTGTTAAAGTTAAATCTGTCAGCTTCACCTTCTGCCCTATCTGCCTCACTTATTCAAATACAACACTTGTTAAAGTTAAATGCATAAAGAGTGTATGTATATTGTAACTCCTAGCACATTCAAATACAACACTTGTTAAAGTTAAATCGCTAGAGATACTAGAACAAATCCGTTAGTTGCCGAATTCAAATACAACACTTGTTAAAGTTAAATTTTATAAATTAATGCAATAGAAAAAGCACCCTTTATTCAAATACAACACTTGTTAAAGTTAAATGGATTTAACCATAGCAATGAATTTAGAGGAAACACTATTCAAATACAACACTTGTTAAAGTTAAATCCCAGTATGGTCATTAGTTTTGTCCGACATAACTTAATTCAAATACAACACTTGTTAAAGTTAAATTCATCATGGTAATGACTAATAATCATTAAAAATACAATTCAAATACAACACTTGTTAAAGTTAAATGTACAACAATGCTAGGAGCTTCTTGTTTTTTACCTAATTCAAATACAACACTTGTTAAAGTTAAATTCTTATGGGGGTAAAATAAAAACAACGGGTGCTGTATTCAAATACAACACTTGTTAAAGTTAAATTAAAAGGCGAAGATGGAAAGCCACTACTTTCTGAATTCAAATACAACACTTGTTAAAGTTAAATTTAACAAATGAAATGCAAAGAGTCGCTCAAAACACATTCAAATACAACACTTGTTAAAGTTAAATGTATTTTTATATGGTAACGTACTTCTTCAACTTTATTCAAATACAACACTTGTTAAAGTTAAATATTTCTTGTTTTTCGATTTCACAACCAGAAACACCAATTCAAATACAACACTTGTTAAAGTTAAATACAGGTGCATAACAAGTCTGCACCATTCCGCACTAGCATTCAAATACAACACTTGTTAAAGTTAAATTTTCTTCAATGTTATCTAATTCTGTATATGTTTTCATATTCAAATACAACACTTGTTAAAGTTAAATTTTGTAATGAGCAAGCCGAAAGTTCTGTTAAATCAGATTCAAATACAACACTTGTTAAAGTTAAATTTAGATAAGTATTCATATAGAATAACTGTAATTGCATTCAAATACAACACTTGTTAAAGTTAAATAGCTTTAGGTGCTTTATTATCATTTAAAGATTTTAAATTCAAATACAACACTTGTTAAAGTTAAATTGCTAGACAAAATCTTTTAGAGGACCAAAAGACTTTATTCAAATACAACACTTGTTAAAGTTAAATAGTTTACAAAATTAAGCATACTTAAAATATAGTCATTCAAATACAACACTTGTTAAAGTTAAATTAACATCTGCAAAAGAACGTATTAGTAAAGTCTTATTCAAATACAACACTTGTTAAAGTTAAATGTGCCTTATCCTAAAATATCTCCGTATGCTAGACGAATTCAAATACAACACTTGTTAAAGTTAAATAGAGATAATGTAAAGTTAAGAGACTTGTTTATCCTATTCAAATACAACACTTGTTAAAGTTAAATGAAGCAACAAATTTGCCTAAATTACCAGGATTTTATAATTCAAATACAACACTTGTTAAAGTTAAATTACAGATGTTGGTGTAAATAAAAATTTTTCACTAAGATTCAAATACAACACTTGTTAAAGTTAAATAGTATCATGTTTCCACTTCCAGAAAATTCACCTTCCATTCAAATACAACACTTGTTAAAGTTAAATAATCAGAGAAAACTTTGATTTCAAAGCTATTTTGTTATTCAAATACAACACTTGTTAAAGTTAAATGGATTAGAATTATTGTTATTATTCTGATTATTAAGTATTCAAATACAACACTTGTTAAAGTTAAATGCCAGTAAAATTAACACTTTTATAAATAATTATAGTTTATAAAGGTTGAAATATCAATATTTATATGAGTTTTTACCAGCGATTTAGGATTTTGGATGATTTTTAATAAATCCTTTATTTATAAGGCTTTTAGGTTTTAAACTAAAAAATGGCTGGGAAAGTCAGTACCACACGTAAAACGTGTGGCTTGCACAAGCCTATAAGGCTTTTAAC
>OHAD01000369.1_pt1 | contig 54880 bp, 44 predicted proteins | sample 1577011 | NCBI WGS metagenome assembly OHAD01 (sample SAMEA3541510, study PRJEB24748) | human gut metagenome | biome: human gut; feature: human-associated habitat; material: faeces | place: China | collected 2012 | reverse complement strand
GCGCGCTGCACGAGATCGCGAGGCAGAGGGTCATGCGCGACCCCGAGACCGCCGAGTACGCCGAGAGGGCCAGGGGGCGGGGAAAGAGCGACAGGGAGGTCATGAGGTGCCTCAAGCGCTACGTGGCCAGGGAGGCGTACCGGGCGCTGATGCACCCGCACGAGATCAGGAGGCCGGCGGACGCGTCGGCCCTCGTGGCGGCAAGGCGCGCGGCGAGGGTCAGCCAGGTGAGGGCGGCGTCCATACTGGGCACCAGCGAGAAGTACATCTCGATGCTGGAGAGGGGCCAAAGGGAGCTCAAGCCCATAAGGAGGGCCTACGAGGCATGGGTCGAGGCCGGGCTTCCGCTCGATTGGGACAGGCGGGCCTTCGAGGCCGAGCGCAAAATGGATTCTAAAAAACACCTTGCCAAATAGGAGCGTCAGGACGGAGGAAGCCCCCGCCGCACGTAGTGCGCAGCGGGGGCTTCCGACATGTCCGAGGACGTTTTCAGAGCTTTACCCTGTAGGGTCCCGAGGGGCTATGTCCGCTACTCAGCCATCTGAGCCTGGACGGCGGTGATGGCTACGACACCCACGATGTCGTCGGCAGAGCAGCCGCGCGAAAGGTCGTTAACCGGCTTGGCGATGCCCTGCAGGATGGGGCCGTAAGCGTCGGCGCCAGCGAAGCGCTGAACCAGCTTGTAGCCGATGTTGCCGGCCTCGAGGTCGGGGAACACGAGCACGTTGGCCTTGCCGGCAACGGAGGAGCCGGGAGCCTTGAGCTGGGCGACGGTGGGGACGATAGCGGCATCGAGCTGCAGGTCGCCGTCAATGGCGAGCTCGGGAGCCTTCTCCTTGCAGAACTTCACGGCCTCTTGGACCTTCTTGGCGACCTCGCCGCCAGCGGAGCCCATGGTGGAGTAGGAGAGCATGGCCACGTGCGGCTCAACATTGCCCATGAAGGTGGACCAGGAGTGAGCGGAGGCGATGGCGATCTCGGAGAGTTCGTCGGAGGACGGGTTGATGTTGAGGCCGCAGTCGGCGAAGATCAGCGTGCCGTCGGTGCCGAACTGCGGGGTGTCGGTGCACATCACGAAGAAGGCCGAGACCAGCTTGGTGCCCGGGGCGGTCTTGAGGATCTGCAGCGCGGGGCGCAGGGTGTCGGCGGTAGAGTGGCAGGCGCCGGAGACCAGGCCGTCAGCATCGCCCATCTTGACCATCATGGTGCCAAAGTAGGTGGCGTCCATCACCTGGGCTCGAGCCTGCTCGATGGTAACGCCCTTCTTGGCGCGGAGCTCGGCAAACTTCTGCGCGTACTCCTCGTGCTTCTCGGCGTTGCGCGGATCGATGACGGTGGCGCCGGGGACGTTGATCTCGTTGGGATCGCCCAGGATGACGATGTTGGCCAGGCCTTCCTCGATGATCTTGTTGGCCGCGACGATGGTGCGCGGATCCTCGCCCTCGGGCAGGACGATGGTCTTAAGGTCGGCCTTGGCGGCAGACTTCATACGGTTTAGGAAATCGCTCATGTTACTCCTTACAAGCGTTTCGCTAAGCTCCAGGCACCCGGCTGTTCACGAATAAACCCGCTGCTAGCGGGTCTACCTTTCAATTATGTTCGCCGCTGTGCTTGAGCTTTCCTTGTGTGGCAAGCTCATTATAGGACGCATTAGCGCTATAATCGCTCTGATAAATATGTCTCGAAGAATGTTCGAGAAAAGCCCAGCTAACGAGCCCGTGGCTTTTGACAAGGAGTATCGATGCAGATTACCTCAGGCCTGCCTGAAGGCTTTAACGCCGGCGCGTACGACATGATTGTCGTCGGTGCTGGATATGCCGGTGCCGTTTGCGCCCGCCGTCTTGCCGAGACTATCGGCTATCGTGTTGCCGTTTTGGAGCGCCGTAGCCACATTGCGGGCAATGCCTATGACTGCACTGACGAGGCCGGAATCCTGATCCACGAGTACGGTCCGCATATCTATCACACCTTTAACGAGCGCGTGCACAATTTCCTGTCGCGCTTTACCAAGTGGACGGATTATCAGCACAAGGTGCTCGCCAACATCAACGGTACCCTTATGCCCGTGCCCTTCAACCATGCGAGTCTCAAGCTCGCCTTTGGTGATGAGCGCGGCGAGGAGCTGTATCAGAAGCTCGTGGAGACCTTTGGCAAGGATGTCAAGGTGCCCATTATGGAGCTGCGTAAGAAGAACGACCCCGACTTGGCCGAGGTCGCCGATTACGTCTACGAGAACGTCTTTTTGCATTACACCATGAAGCAGTGGGGCCAGACGCCCGACCAGATCGATCCCTCGATCACCGGTCGCGTTCCCGTCTTTGTGGGCGATGATGACCGTTACTTCCCGCAGGCCCCCTTCCAGGGTATGCCGCAGGATGGCTACACGGCGCTGTTTGAGCACATGCTCGACCACGACCTGATTGATGTGTTCTGCGACGTGGATGCTCGCGATCTCTTCGAGATCGACGAGACAACCGTCAAGGTCGACGGCAAGGTCTACGGCGGCGAGATTGTCTATACCGGTCCGCTCGATGAGCTGTTCAACCTCGACCTGGGCGCGCTGCCGTACCGCACGCTCGACATGAAGTTCGAGACGCTCGATATGGACCAGTTCCAGCCCGTGGGCACCGTCAACTACACCACGAGCGAGGATTACACGCGCATCACCGAGTTCAAGAACATGACCGGTCAGGTTTTGCCCGGCAAGACCACCATCATGAAGGAGTACTCCAAGGCCTATACGCCCGGCTCGGGCGAGACGCCGTATTACGCCATTCTTGAGCCCGAGAACCGTGAGCTCTATGAGCGCTATCTTGAGCGCGTCCAGAACCTGACAAACTTCCACCCGGTGGGTCGTCTGGCCGAGTATCGTTACTACGATATGGATGCCGTGACCAATTCCGCCCTCGATCTTTCGGATGAGATTATCGCCTGCCATGCATAAAGTCATAACATTCGGTATTCCCTCGTATAACGCCGCTAAGGACATGGACCATTGCATCACCTCCATCTTGGAGGGGAGCAATTATGCCACCGATATCGAGATTATCGTGGTGGACGACGGCTCCAAGGATGAGACGGCCGCCAAGGCCGACGAGTGGGAGGCCCGTTATCCTGGAATCATCCGCGCGGTGCACCAGGAGAATGGCGGCCACGGTATTGCCGTCCTTTCGGGTCTGCGCGAGGCGCAGGGCACCTACTACAAGGTTGTCGACTCGGACGACTGGCTTGACGGCGCTGCCCTTTCGACCATGCTGTCGATTCTGCGCGGCTTTGAAGAGCGCGACCAGCGCGTTGACCTGTTTATCTCGAACTACGTGTACGAGAAGGTTTACGAGGGTACGCATACGGCCATTGGTTACAAGTTTGCCCTGCCTCGAAAAAAGATCTTTACCTGGGACCAGATCGGCCATTTCCGCCTGGACCAGAATCTGCTCATGCACAGCCTGTGCTATCGCACGGATGTGCTGCGCGAGTCCAACCTTCCCATGCCGCCGCACACGTTCTATGTGGACAACATCTACGCCTACGTGCCGCTGCCGCGTTGCAAGACCATGTACTACGCCGACATCGACCTCTATCGCTACTTTATCGGTCGCGAGGGCCAGAGCGTCAACGAGGCCACGATGGTCAAGCGTCTGGACCAGCAGTTCCGTGTTACGCGTATCATGATGGAGTCGTACCACCTGTACAGCGATGTCGAGTCGTCGCGTCTGCGCTCGTACATGATGGGTTATTTCACTATGATGATGGCGATCTGCTCGGTGTTGACCAAGCTTTCCGAGGAAGATTGCGCCGACGAGCGCCTAAAGACGCTGTGGAATGATTTGAAGGCCTATGACGAGCGTATGTATCGTCGTGCACGTTACGGTGTGGTCGGCTTCTTCACTAACCTCCGCGGTCGTGCCGGAGACAAAACCACACTCGGCCTATACCGTCTTGCCTCAAAGATCTTCAAATTCAACTAGCTGCTGAGTAATCGCTGCTGATAGGTTGACTGGGCCCCTTGGCCTTTAGTTTGCTACTGCGAACAGTCCTGCTCGCACGGAAAGCACATTGAGTGCTTTCCGGCTCGTGCGGAACTTGTATCAAACTAAAGGCCAAGGGGCCTCTGCTATAAGAATCGATTGTCAGGTTATTTGAATTTGAAGATCTTCGACGCGCGGTACACAGGGGCCTGGGCTGAAAAGAATTAGATTGGAAGTCGGTCGGAGGCGGGCGGGCATTACGTTTGTCGCGAGTTCCGCATGCAAAGAAGGCCACTTAATGTGGCCTTCGTCTTGCATAGGACTGTAGAGCAGCAAACGTAATGCCCGCCCGCCTCCGACCGACGGTCGAGTGAGATTACTTTGCGGCGCCGGGGATGCCGTGGGAGGTTTTGGCGGTTTTGGCTCCGTTTACGATGGCGGTTTGCAAAGCCCTTACGGCGAGCATGCCCAGCAGGTCTAGGGGAACGGCGGCGCTTGCCTGGGCGCCAAGTTTGCCGCTGGCGAGGGTGTAGATGGTGTCGCCATCGTTGGTGGTGTGCGTGGGACGGATGGCGTGTGCGTAGGCGTCTGCGGCCATCTGAGAGACCTTGGTGGCTTGTGCCTTAGTGAGTTCCACGTTGGTGACGATGCAGCTGATGGTGGTGTTGGTGCGGTCGAGCGGCATCTGCATGGATCCGGCGGCGGCAAAGGCTGCGAGTTCCATATCGACGATCTGGTCGCTATCGGCTGAGGCGCGCATGCCGGCGACCCACTCGCCGGTGAGGGGGTCGACAACGTTGCCGCAGGCGTTGACCGAGACCACGGCGCCCACCTTGATGGGGCCGAGCGCCACGGCGGCAGCGCCAAGGCCGGCCTTCATGCAGGTGGCGGGGCCCATGAGCTTACCCACGGTAGCGCCCGTGCCGGCGCCTACGTTGCCCTGTTCGAGCTTGGTGGGGGTGTGGTCGAGCGCCTCGCGCACGGCGGCGATGCCGGCCTCAATGTCGGGGCGAACGGTGGGGTCGCCAAAGGCAAGGTCGAAGATACAGCTGGAGCACACGATGGGCACCTGCGTGGGGCCGACGGGCAGACCAATGCCGCGGCTCTCGAGTTCGCGGGCCACGCCGCTTGCAGCCTCGAGGCCAAAGGCCGATCCGCCCGAAAGGCAGACGGCGTGGACCTTATCGACGGTGTTTTCGGGACGCAGCAGGTCGGTCTCACGCGAAGCGGGGGCGCCACCACGTACGTCAACGCCACCGGTGGCACCCTCGGGCGCCACGATTACGGTGCAGCCGGTGCCAGCCTCCTCGTCCGTATAGTTGCCAAAGCAAAAGCCATCGACATTGCAAACATCGATGGCTTCGAGCAGTGTGTCCATGTTTTCTCCTATCGGTTTTCCGCCGGGCCTTATGCCCGGTCGGGATCCGTACGGTACGGCAAAATTGTAGGCGCTGGGGGATAACCAGCGCCAGATGCAATTACGAGAGTTTTTGAATCGCGCGTGCGACGCGAGCGATGGGCAAGCCCACCACGTTGTAGAAGTCACCCGAAATATCGTGCACAAGCATGCGGCCGCCTGTGCCTTGGATGCCGTAGGCCCCGGCCTTGTCCATGGGTTCGCCGGAGGCAACATAGCGCTCGATCTGCTCTTCGGTAAGCTCATAGAACGTCACGTCGGTCACATCGACAAACGACAGGCTCTCGGCGGCATGCGGAGCGGCCGTGTCGCCTGCCTTAACGATGCAGACGCCGGTTGCGACCTGGTGCGTGCGGCCCGAAAGCTCGCGGAGCATGGTGCGCGCCTCGTCCTCGGTTGCCGGCTTGCCCAGAATCTTGCCATCGAAGGTGACAATAGTATCGGCCGCGACGGTCAGTTCTTTGGGCTCGGCATGCTCGGCGGCAACGGCGGCGGCTTTGGCGCGTGCTAAGCGTTCAACGAGCGTAAGCGGGGCCTCGCCATCAAAAGGCGTTTCGTCGATATCTGCGGGAATCACGCGAATGTCATAGCCTGCCTCGCGCATCAACTCGATGCGGCGCGGTGATTGCGAAGCCAAAATCATAGCTGAATGCCCTCGGCGACCTTCTCGACGGCCTTGTCGCCGGCGAGCGTGCGCAGCAGCTCAAGCGCAAAGGGGAGCGACTGGGCCATGCCGCTGGCGGTGATGATGTTGCCGTCTTGCGTAACCTTCTCGCCGGTATAGGCGCCTTCGGGGAAGCTTTTCTCAAAGCCAGGGAAGCACGTGGCGTGGCACCCCTCGAGTAGGTCGAGCTCGCCCAGGATAAACGGGGCGGCGCAGATGGCGGCAACGTGCTTGGTCGCGGCGAACTTGCAGACCACGTCGCAGACGCGCTGATCGGCACGCAGGTTGGTGGCACCGGGCAAGCCGCCGGGCAGCACGACGCAGTCGTACTCGTCAAAGTTGATCTCATCAAAGAGCGCATCGCAGGTCACGGGGATCTGCAGCGAGCTTACGACCTCACGTGTGGGCATAATCGAGACGAGCGTGGCACGCACACCGCCGCGACGCATGACATCGACCATGGTCAAGCATTCAATAGTTTCAAAGCCATCGGCGGCGAGAACGGCAACGCTGGGCATGAGGGTTCCTTTCATAGGCGGCATACAATTAGCCGTCTTATACCCCGAAGACCTCCGCTTGCCACGCTCGATTTCTCAATGATTTATCTGAGCAATGATTGAGTGACTAGTTGCGCCTAAGGTGGACGACGGTCTCGCAGTGGAAGGTTTGCGGGAACAGGTCGACTGGCGTGATCTTGACGGGGGAGAAGGTGCCTTCTTCGACAAAGCGTTTGAGATCGCGCGCCAGGGTGGCCGGGTCGCAGCTCACGTAGGCGACATCGCGAGCACTCGTGCTGGCGATAAGGTCGATCGCCTCGGGGGCGAGGCCTGCGCGCGGCGGGTCGACCACCAAGACGTCGGCATCCTGGTCGGGGAACTCGCGCACCGCGTCTCCGCCAATGACGTCGACGTCATCAAGCTTGTTGATCTCCAGGTTACGGCGCAGGTCGCGCACGGCCGGGCCGTAGGCCTCGACGGCGGCGACGAAGTCGCAGCGGCGGGCGAGCGGCAGGGGAAAGGTTCCGGCGCCGCAGTACAGGTCCACGGCAAGCTCGTCTTCTTGCGGGTCGAGCGCTTCCATGACAAGCTCGATCAAAATCTCGGCACCCTTGGTGTTGACCTGGAAAAAAGACGGGGCAGACAAGCGCATCTGACCCTCGGCGATATTCTCGGTCCATGAGCCCTCTCCGGCGAGCATTTCGACCTTGGAGACACGGCGGGCCTTCTTTTCGCCCTTGCTCATCACGCGCACGATGCTCGTGGGATGAGCGGCGTCCGCCAGCACGCGGGAGACCTGCGAGCGCGGAAAAGAGCCTGTGGGCGTCCAGAGTGCGACCTCGAGTGCCTTGGTACGGCGCGATGCACGAATGCCCACGCGTTCGAGTCCCAAGTCATGGCTGCCGCTTAGATAGTTGAGTGCGCCGACGACCGATTTGAGCGCCTTGGGAAAACGTTTATCGAACAGCGGGCACGCATCGACGGTCACGATTTTGCTGGGGTCGACACCGTGCATGCCAAGGCGCACGCGACCGTTGACGACGGTCGGTTCGAGCTCGATTTTATTGCGGTAGCCCCAGTCGTCCTTGGTGTGGCAGATGGGCTGCACCAGCTCGTCGACTTGCTCAGGGCTGAACTTGCCGATGCGCTCGAGCGTGGAGCGCAGGTTTTGCTCCTTGGCGGCAAGCTGTGCCGTGCGTGAGAGATTGCCCCACGAGCAGCCGCCGCAGATGCCCACGTAGGGGCAGGGAGGCTGAATGCGATCGGGGCTCGGCTCCAGAATCTCGGTCGTGCGGGCGCGCATGAACGACTTGCCGTCCTGTACGACCTCGGCCTCGACGGTGTCGCCTGCCACGGCGCCCTGCACAAAGACGGCCTTGCCGTTGTCGGCGTGCGCCAGCCCGTCGGCGCCGTAGGTCATCGATTCTATAGTGAGCTTCATATCCCTGCCTGTCATTCGTGTTGTTGTTCGCACCATGGTAGCAGGGAAAAGCGCCCCGCATCCGAGGCTTTCCTCAAATGCGGGGCGCTTCTACAAACTGCTTCTACAAACGACTATTTCGTCTTGCCGGTAATGAGCGTCTTAAGACCCAGGCCGATCAGGCCCAGGCCCATGCGCACGCGACCGGGGCGATGGCGCTCGATGGCCTTGGTCCTGCCGGCGGGCTTATCGCGACGGGCGCTCGTCTCGGGTGCGGGCTTGGTGACCTGCGGCTCGGGCTGAGGTACAGGTGCGGGCTCGGGCTCAATGACGGTCGCCTGGACCTTCTGAACCTCGGGTGTGGCCGGCTGCGGCTCAGGAGCAGGCTTTGCCTCAATGACGGGCTCGGGCGCGGCCTCGGCGTTGCGATAGGCACGCTCCAGCAGGGCTTCCTGCGAGTTGAAGGGCTTCTCGCCCTCTGCACGCTCCACGGGGACCCAAGTGCCGTCGCTCGTGAGGCTGCGGGCCTTCACGTTGTCGCGCAGCTGCATGCCCATGTACTCGTGCACCAGGGCGCGGCAGGTGGGGTCGAGCACGGGGAAGGCGATCTCCACGCGGTGTTCGGTGTTGCGCGTCATCATGTCGGCCGAGCTCAGGTAGATCATGTCCGAGTCCACGCCAAAGGCGTAAACGCGCGCATGCTCCAAAAAGCGTCCGACGATAGAACGGACATGCACGTTCTCGGTCTTGCCAGGAACGCCCGGCTTGAGGCACGAGATGCCGCGGATGATCATGTCCACGCGGACTCCTGCGCACGATGCCTCGGCGATCTTGTCGATGACCTCGCGGTCGGTGAGCGAGTTGAGCTTAAAGAACACGCGGGCGGGCTCGCCAGCGAGAGCGCGCTGGATCTCGCGATCCAGACCGCGCATGATGAGCGGCTTGAGACCGACCGGCGCCACGCCCAGGAAGCGGTAATCGCCGCGCAGATTGCCCAGCGACAGGTTGCGGAAGAACAGGTTGGCGTCCTCGCCGATACCGGGGTGGGCGGTCATGAGCATAAAGTCGCTGTAGAGTTTGGCCGTCTTCTCGTTAAAGTTGCCGGTGCCCAGCAGCGTTAGGCGCGTTAGCGCCATGCCCTCGCGATAGGTGAGCTGGCAGATCTTGGAGTGGCACTTAAAGCCCTCGGAGCCGTAGATGACGGTGCAGCCGGCCTCTTCCAGGCGCTCGGCCCACTCGATGTTGTTCTGCTCGTCAAAGCGCGCGCGGAGCTCCATGAGCACCGTGACCTCTTTGCCGTTCTCGGCGGCATCGATCAGCGACTCGCACAGGCGGCTCTGCTTGGCCACGCGGTAGAGCGTGATGCGCAGCGAGATGCACTCGGGGTCGTAGGCTGCTTCGTGCACCAGGTCCAAGAACGGATTCATGGCCTCGTAAGGGTAAAAGAGCAGCTTGTCGTGCTGCAGCACCTGCTCGCGGATGGAACGGGACATGTCGATGGTGGGGTTGGGCTGCGGCTTAAACGGCGTAAAGAGCAGCTCGTTGCGTAGATGCTCGGGAATCTTGCCCTCAATGCCGAAGACGTAGCCCAGGTCGAGCGGGATATCGCAGGTAAAGACCGAGCGGCGAGAAAGCTCGAGCGCCTTGCGGATGGTCTTGAGCGTCGCCTTCTCGAGCGACCCCGAGACCGCGAGCACTACCGGCTGCAGACGCAGGCGCTTCTTGAGGATGCGCTTCATGTGCTGGCGGTAGTCCTCTTCCTCCTCGACGCCCTCGCCGTCCGGATCGATGTCGGCGTTGCGGGTGACGCGGATGAGCGCGCGGTCGAGCGGCTTATAGGAGCCAAAGCAGCTGTCCAGGCAGGCGAGGATGACGTCCTCGAGCAGAATGTAGGAGTAGGTGCCGGCGGGCGAGGGGATCTCGACCACGCGGTTCATCGAGGCGGGAATCTCGATTAGGCCCAGCAGACTTTCCTCGTCGGTGACGCCGTCCAGGCCGCAGGCCAGGTAGAGTGCGCCGTTGCGCAGGTTGGGGAAGGGGTGGCGCGGGTCAATCACCAGCGGTGAGATGACCGGCGACACGTAGGCCTGGAAGTAGCGGGTTACAAAGGTGCGCTCCTCGGGCGTAAGCGAATCGACACGCGCGCGGTGAACGCCCAGGGCGTCGAGCTTGCCCTCGATGCTCTTAAAGATGGACTCCCATCGGGTAAGGAGCCCGGGCATTTCGGCCATGACGGCATCGACCTGTTCGGAGGCGGTCATATTGCTTTTGTTGTCGACAGGCTGTTTTTTGAGCTCTGCCAGATCGGACAGGCCGCCCACGCGCACCATGAGAAACTCGTCGAGGTTGGACTCGAAAATCGACACGAACTTTAGACGCTCGAACAGCGGAACGGTCTCGTCGAAGGCTTCGTCAAGCACACGGTTGTCAAAGCGTAGCCAGCTGAGCTCTCGGTTCTGCGTGTACGAGAAGTCGCGCGGCGGTTTGCGCAGCTTTGCGGCGGCTTGCTTTTTTTCGATTTTGCTCGGCATATGCATCTGTCCGTTCAGTCCCCGCAGGGGACGGTTGCCTAACACTATTCACTATTGTCTCAATTTAGTTGACCTATGGCACGGACGTATCGCGTGAACGGTATCTTTACCTACTTCTTACGCTGACAAGCCATAGAGCTGACGCCCGTCGCGTTGTGAAAAACGGTCTATATCCTCACTCAACTGGTGAGTATGTGTGAATAAGAATGATAGGTAGCTGAATATCATCGAATACAGACAGAAACACGAACAAGCGTCATTTATATACATAAAACCGTTTTAGATATGCAATTCCTAATCGAAAGATTGGAGTTGTAATTGCGAATGATTTTTGAGAAAAAAGAGCGTTTACCTTAGAAAAGTTACTTTAGAACGCCGAAGTACATCATGGGGGAATCACATGCGATATACCGTTCATCGCACTTTGTTGACCGTTCGGGGGCGAGGTGGAATTGCGGGTGATTTTTGGATATAACTAGAGTTGTCAGCAAGCAGCGTCTCATATGGAGGGGCGCTGATACATTCGGCCAGTAAGGCCCGAAAGAAAGGTAGGAGGCCATGACGAAAGGTCTGCACGTGCCTTCCGAGATCGGCAAGCTCAGGAAGGTCTGCCTGCACCGTCCCGGCGACGAGCTCCTCAACCTGCCGCCCGACGAGCTCGAGCGACTCCTGTTCGACGACGTCCCGTTCCTGGAGGTCGCGCAGCAGGAGCACGACACCTTCGCCCAGATCCTGAGGGACCAGGGCGTGGAGGTGCTCTACCTCGAGAACCTCGTCGCCGAGGTGTTCGACCAGGTCCCCGGCGCCCGCGCCGAGTTCACCGACCAGTACATCGCCGAGGCAGGCATCCGCGGCCAGCAGATGCCGCAGATCGTCCGCGAGAAGCTGGACTCCATCGAGGACAACCTCGAGTTCGTCAAGAAGACCATGGCCGGCATGACCAAGGCCGAGATCGACATGCCCCTCACGGCGTCCACGACCCTCGACTCCCTGGTCAACTCCGAGTCCGAGTCCGACCTGATCATCGACCCGATGCCCAACCTCTACTTCACCCGCGACCCGTTCGCGGTCGTCGGCGAGGGCGTCAACCTCAACCGCATGTACTCGGTCACCCGCAACCGCGAGACCCTGTACGGCAAGTACGTCTTCAAGTACCACCCCGACTACAAGGACGTCTCCCTGTACTTCCGCCGCGACTGCCAGTTCCACACCGAGGGCGGCGACGTGCTGAACATCAACGAGAAGACCCTCGCCGTCGGCATCTCCCAGCGCACCCAGGCCGCCGCTATCGACGTCATGGCCCAGAACATCTTCTGGAACTCCGACTCCAAGGTCGAGCGCATCCTGGCCTTCGACATCCCCGTCTCGCGCGCCTTCATGCACCTCGACACGGTCTTCACCCAGATCGACGTCGATAAGTTCACGATCCACCCCGCCATCATGGGCACCCTGCGCGTCTACGAGCTGACCGCCGGCAAGAACCCGGGCGACGTGAACATCCGCCTGATCGAGGACACCCTCGAGCACGTCCTGGAGGACGCCACCGGCGTCGACCAGGTCAAGCTGATCCCCTGCGGCGGCGGCGACCCGATCGCGGCCTCCCGCGAGCAGTGGAACGACGGCTCCAACACCCTGTGCGTCGAGCCCGGCAAGATCTGCGTCTACGCCCGCAACACCGTCACCAACGACGTGCTGTACAAGGAGGGCCTGGACCTTCTCGTCGTGCCCTCCGCCGAGCTCTCCCGCGGCCGCGGCGGCCCGCGCTGCATGAGCATGCCCTTCTGGCGCGAGGACCTCTAAGGTCTTCTAGGACCCGTATAGGTCTTAATACATACATCTAGCTGACGTTAGATGTCTCCCATTGGGGCGGTGCGGGTTTTCGCGCCGCCCCAATCTTGTATGAGGAACGTCAACACGGTTGGATGACTACTTTTGTAAGGAGCTTGGCCATGGACATCAAGACGATTGGCGTTGAGGAATGGCTCAACGTTTGGGAGAAGAGTGCTACCTGGGATATCGCTCAGTCGACGATCTCGTCGCTGACCATGGGCGAGCTTCGCGCACTGGACGAGCAGGACGGCACCACGTTCTACGAGCGCCTGGATCGCGAGAAGATGAACTACGGCTGGATCGAGGGATCGCCGGAATTTAAGGCCGAGGTCGCCAAGCTGTATCGTCGCGATGACAATCCCGATCACATTCTGCAGACCAATGGCTGCACGGGCGCCAACCTCAACGCCATCATGGCCGTTGTGGAGCCCGGCGATCACGTGATTGCCGAGTGGCCTACCTATGCGCCGCTCTACGAGATTCCGCGTACGCTGGGTGCCGAGGTCGAGTATTGGGAGCTTCGCGAGGAGCTCGGCTGGAAGCCCGATATCGATGAGCTCAAGCGCTTGGTGCGCCCCAACACCAAGCTCATCTGCATCAATAACGCATCGAACCCCATCGGTACGGTGCTCGATGCCGATATGCTCGGGCAGATTGCCGAGATTGCCCGTTCGGTGGGCGCCTACGTGCTGTGCGACGAGGTGTATCTGCCGCTCGAGAACACCGAGTCCTTTATGTCGATGGCCGACGTGTACGAGAAGGCCATTGTCACCAACTCGGTGTCCAAGACCTATTCGACGCCTGCGGCCCGCGTGGGCTGGGTCGTGGCCAACGAAGAGGTGTCCAACCGCATCCGCACATATCGCGACTACACCATGATCTGCGGCGGCGTGTTCAACGACGCCCTGGCGACCTACGTGCTCGAGCACAAGGACAAGATTCTCGAGCGCAACCGTAAGATCGTGTTTGGCAACCGCGATATCGCACAGGCTTGGATTGATACGCAGGACCGCGTCTCTTGGACGGCCCCGCAGGGCGTGTCCACCTCGTTTATCCAGCTGGATATTCCCGAGGACGACGAGGAGTTCTGCAAGCGCCTGTTGGCCGAGAGGGGAGTGCTGCTGGTCCCCGGCAGCCGCTTTGAGCTCCCCTGCGGCGCACGCCTGGGCTACTGCGCGAGCGGGGACGTTCTCCGCGAGGGCCTGAGGCTTTTGGGCGAGGCACTGGCGGAGTTCGATCGCTAGGATTCCGACGATCTTCGAGGGCCTTATCCAAATTGGCCGAAGATAATCGAAAACGGACCCGTTTCCCTAGGGGAAGCGGGTTCGTTTTTCTATACCGAGAAGTCAAGTTGTTACAAATGGGGCCGTAAAGCGAGCCGGTATCCGCTGGGCCTTATACTGAGCTTCCGGTGAACGGTATCAAGCGTCTGGTAAACGGTAATTTGTTTACCAGAAATGAATAGGACAAACTTTTTTCTGAATAAAAATGAAAATGGTTGAGACGCGGCATGAATCGCTAATTCTATTCATAGCTTTATTAGAAATATGCAATTTGAGGGTGGTTTAATAAAGTTAAGTTCCATTTGCTATTTGGATTGAAAACGCGTTTTAGCACGTAAATAAACTTTATTAAATCAAAGTGTGCCATGCGTGAAGTATATGTGTATGCCGTTCACCCCTCATATAAAACCGTTCGGGGGCGAGGTGGAAGTATGGACTGATTTTGGATATAAATATGTCGTCAGCAATAACGCCTCACACGGAGGGGCGCTAACGAATCGGCCCTGACAGGGGCCCGAAAGAAAGGTAGGAGGCCATGACGAAAGGTCTGCACGTGCCTTCCGAGATCGGCAAGCTCAGGAAGGTCTGCCTGCACCGTCCCGGCGACGAGCTCCTCAACCTGCCGCCCGACGAGCTCGAGCGACTCCTGTTCGACGACGTCCCGTTCCTGGAGGTCGCGCAGCAGGAGCACGACACCTTCGCCCAGATCCTGAGGGACCAGGGCGTGGAGGTGCTCTACCTCGAGAACCTCGTCGCCGAGGTGTTCGACCAGGTCCCCGGCGCCCGCGCCGAGTTCACCGACCAGTACATCGCCGAGGCAGGCATCCGCGGCCAGCAGATGCCGCAGATCGTCCGCGAGAAGCTGGACTCCATCGAGGACAACCTCGAGTTCGTCAAGAAGACCATGGCCGGCATGACCAAGGCCGAGATCGACATGCCCCTCACGGCGTCCACGACCCTCGACTCCCTGGTCAACTCCGAGTCCGAGTCCGACCTGATCATCGACCCGATGCCCAACCTCTACTTCACCCGCGACCCGTTCGCGGTCGTCGGCGAGGGCGTCAACCTCAACCGCATGTACTCGGTCACCCGCAACCGCGAGACCCTGTACGGCAAGTACGTCTTCAAGTACCACCCCGACTACAAGGACGTCTCCCTGTACTTCCGCCGCGACTGCCAGTTCCACACCGAGGGCGGCGACGTGCTGAACATCAACGAGAAGACCCTCGCCGTCGGCATCTCCCAGCGCACCCAGGCCGCCGCTATCGACGTCATGGCCCAGAACATCTTCTGGAACTCCGACTCCAAGGTCGAGCGCATCCTGGCCTTCGACATCCCCGTCTCGCGCGCCTTCATGCACCTCGACACGGTCTTCACCCAGATCGACGTCGATAAGTTCACGATCCACCCCGCCATCATGGGCACCCTGCGCGTCTACGAGCTGACCGCCGGCAAGAACCCGGGCGACGTGAACATCCGCCTGATCGAGGACACCCTCGAGCACGTCCTGGAGGACGCCACCGGCGTCGACCAGGTCAAGCTGATCCCCTGCGGCGGCGGCGACCCGATCGCGGCCTCCCGCGAGCAGTGGAACGACGGCTCCAACACCCTGTGCGTCGAGCCCGGCAAGATCTGCGTCTACGCCCGCAACACCGTCACCAACGACGTGCTGTACAAGGAGGGCCTGGACCTTCTCGTCGTGCCCTCCGCCGAGCTCTCCCGCGGCCGCGGCGGCCCGCGCTGCATGAGCATGCCCTTCTGGCGCGAGGACCTCTAAGTCTTTCCGTTTCCGGTGCGGTCTCCCTACAACCGCACCGGTTTCGCCCGTCAAACGGGCGACACTAATACTTACGTAATTCATTTCTTCGAAAGGAAACGAACCATGGGTGTTAACCTCTCCGGCCGTAGCTTCCTCAAGCTCCTCGACCTCACCACCGAGGAGATCGAGTACCTGCTCAAGCTCTCCAAGAACTTCAAGGACATGAAGCGCGCTGGCGTTCCGCACCGCTATCTCGAGGGCAAGAACATCGTTCTGCTCTTCCAGAAGACCTCCACTCGTACCCGCTGCGCCTTCGAGGTCGGCGGCATGGATCTGGGCATGGGCGTCACCTACCTCGATCCGGGTTCGTCGCAGATGGGCAAGAAGGAGTCCATCGAGGATACCGCCCGCGTTCTCGGCCGCATGTATGATGGCATCGAGTTCCGTGGCTTTGCCCAGGACGACGTCGAGGAGCTCGCTGCTAAGTCCGGCGTGCCTGTGTGGAACGGCCTGACCACTGAGTGGCATCCCACCCAGATGCTCGCCGACATCCTGACCGTCCAGGAGAACTTCAACTACGACATCAAGGGCAAGACCCTCGTCTTCATGGGCGACTGCAAGAACAACGTTGCCCGCTCCCTCATGGTCGTCTGCTCCAAGCTCGGCATGAACTTCGTGGCCTGCGGCCCCGAGGAGTGCATGCCCGCTGACGACGTCATCGAGGCCTGCAAGCCCATCGCTGAGGCTAACGGCTGCACCATCAAGCTGACCACCGACGTCAAGGACGGCGTCACCGGTGCCGACGTTCTCTACACCGACGTGTGGGTCTCCATGGGCGAGCCTGACGAGGTCTGGGCCGAGCGCATCGCTCAGCTCACCCCGTATCGCGTTACCTCTGAGGTCATGGCTATGGCCAACCCGGGTGCCATCTTCCTGCACTGCCTGCCCAGCTTCCACGACACCAACACCACGATTGGCGCCGAGAAGTGCGAGCAGTTCGGCATCACCGAGCAGGAGGTCACCGACGAGGTCTTCGAGAGCCCCGCTTCCAAGGTCTTCGACGAGGCCGAGAACCGCATGCACACCATCAAGGCTGTCATGTACGCCACGCTCAAGTAAGAGCATCTAGCATCTCGCTCGGGGTGCATTCCTGCGCACCCCGAGCGCTTTTGTCTGGTAAAAATCTCGCACCGAGCGACATGCACGGCACGGAAGAGCCGCTTCGGGCGAGATCAGTAAATGATTTATGAAGGGGGGATGAGAACTATGACTGAGACCGCTAAGAAAAAGCGCGGTATGCCTTCATCGTTCACCATTCTTCTTGCTCTGCTGGCAATCGTCGCGGTTGTTACCGTTATCGTCTCCGGTACGTCCGGTGGCGCGGTTACCGCTGCCCGCCTGAGCGATTTCTGCACCGCCCCGGTCAAGGGCTTCGCTGACGCTCTGCCCGTCTGCCTCTTCGTTATGATCCTCGGTGGCTTCCTCGGCATGATGACCGAGACCGGCGCCCTGGACAACGGCATTGCCGTTCTGGTGCAGAAGCTTAAGGGCAATGAGATCATGCTCATTCCCGTGCTAATGCTCATCTTCTCCCTCGGTGGTACCACCTATGGTATGTGCGAGGAGACCGTTCCCTTCTACGCCCTGCTCGCCGCCACCATGATGGCTGCTGGCTTCGACCCTATGGTCGGCGCTGCCACCGTCCTGCTCGGCGCTGGCTGCGGCTGCCTCGGCTCCACGGTTAACCCGTTCGCCGTCGGTGCTGCCGTCGACGCTCTGACCGGCGTTGGCATTGAGGTCAACCAGTCCATCATCATCGGTCTCGGTGCCGTCCTGTGGATTGTTACCACTGTTATGTCCATCCTCTTCGTCATGAGCTATGCCAAGAAGGTCAAGGCTGACAAGGGTTCCACCATCCTTTCGATGCAGGAGCTCAAGGACGCCGAAGAGGCTCACGGCAAGGCTGCTTCCGAGGTTCACAAGGAGGTCAAGCTCACCGGTCGTCAGAAGGGTGTTCTGATCGCCTTTGCCTTCACCTTCGTCGTCATGATCGTCGGCTTCATCCCGCTGGCCGACCTCAACGAGGGCGTCGCCAACTTCTTCGATGCTGGCGCTGTCTATGACGCCGACGGTAACGCCATCGTTCAGGGCTGGTCTGCCCTGATCACCGGCCTGCCCATTGGCCAGTGGTACTTCGACGAGGCTTCCACCTGGTTCTTCCTCATGGCTGTCCTGATCGGTATCATCGGTGGCCTCTCCGAGAAGCAGATCGTCAACACCTTCATCACCGGCGCTGCCGACATGATGTCCGTTGTCCTCGTCATCGCTCTTGCCCGTGGTATCTCCGTCCTCATGGCTAGCACCGGCCTCGACGTCTACGTCCTCGACGCTGCCGCCAATGCTCTGGCTGGCCTGTCCGGCGTGATCTTCGCTCCCATGAGCTTCCTGGTCTACTTCGGCCTGTCCTTCCTGATCCCCTCGACCTCCGGTATGGCTACTGTCTCCATGCCCATCATGGGACCGCTGGCTGTTAAGCTCGGCTTCTCGCCCGAGGTCATGGTCATGATCTTCTCCGCCGCCATCGGCGTCGTGAACCTGTTCACCCCGACCTCCGGCGCCATCATGGGCGGTCTTGCCCTGGCCAAGATCGAGTGGACGACCTGGCTCAAGTTTGCTCTCAAGCTCATCGTCGCTCTCTCCGTCGTCTGCGCCATCATTCTGACCGTCGCCTGCGTGATGCTCTAAGTACCCCTTGGGTACCCCACGGAAACCATGACGATCCTGTAAAGGATCACCTGGTCATCGTCTGTCCGGTGGGGTAACCCCACCGGTAGACTCCTACCTTTAGCCTCCTCCCGTTCCGTGCGCGGGAGGGGGCGCTTTTTTGTTCCGCGGTTTTACCAAACCGCGGAACCGGTCGACGCTGCGCGCCCGCCAGAGCGGCAATCTGACGTTCAATCGTCGGGCATGGCCAAAAGGCCTATGCCCTCCTCTTTCACGTCACCTTGCTCGCTCTGGCGGGCGCTCGCTGACTTATGCTCCACCTGCGATGTTTCCATCATTGATGCAAAGGGGTCAGGTTAGCTTGTACCAAAAAGGGGAAGTTGCGGTGGAATAGATCCTGTTTGTGTGTCCTGAGGGACTAAGCGGGAACTATTCCACCGCAACTTATCGAGCGCGTGTTTGGTTGGTGCCTGTTGATGGCCTGGGCATCGGGGAGGGCAGGCTCCGTTATAATCGCCTAAGACATTAAATGGAAACGGGACGGGAGCCATATATGCGCCAGGGTTTCGACAACGCGAAGTATATCGAGCTGCAGGCCGCTCATATTAAGGAGCGCATCTCGCAGTTTGGCGGCAAGCTGTATTTGGAGTTTGGCGGCAAGTTGTTCGATGACTATCATGCCAGCCGCGTGCTGCCGGGTTTTGAGCCGGACAGCAAGTTTCGCATGCTCAAGAGCATTGCCGATGACGTTGAGGTCATCATCGCGATCAACGCGAACCACATCGAGAAGAATAAGGCCCGTGGCGACCTTGGCATTACCTATGACGAGGACGTTTTGCGCCTGGTCGACCTGTTCCGCGGCAACGGTTTTGCTGTCGCGGCCGTGGTTATCACCCAGTACGCCGGCCAGCCCGCCGCCGATGTGTTCCGCAATCGCCTGAACGCGCTCGGCATTCCCGCCAAGCTGCACTATCCCATCGAGGGCTATCCGCACGACGTCGACCTGATCGTGTCTGACGACGGCTATGGCAAGAACGAGTTTGTCGAGACCTCCCGTCCGCTCGTTGTCGTGACGGCACCCGGCCCTGGCTCGGGCAAGCTCGCCACCTGCCTGTCTCAGCTCTATCACGAGCACAAACACGGCACCGCTGCCGGCTACGCCAAGTTCGAGACGTTCCCGGTCTGGAATCTGCCCCTCACGCATCCGGTCAACATCGCCTATGAGGCCGCCACGGCCGACCTCGACGATGCCAATATCATCGACTCCTTCCACTTGGAGGCCTACAACAAGACCACGGTCAACTACAACCGCGACGTCGAGGCCTTCCCGGTGGTCCGTGCTCTGATGGAAAAGATCCTGGGCAAGAGCCCCTACCAGAGCCCCACGGACATGGGCGTCAATATGGTCGGCTTTGCCATCACCGATGACGATGCCTGCCGCGACGCTTCCAAGATGGAGATCGTTCGCCGCTACTTTACCGCGGTCGAAAATGTGCGCCGTACCGGCGTGGGCGATGAGCAAGTCGACCGTCTCAAGATTATTATGAAGAAAGCCGGCATCGATAAGAACTACTCACCGGCACGCTCGGCGGCCCTCACCAGGGAACAGCTGACGGGTGGTCCCGTGGGTGCCATGGTCATGCCCGATGGCTCCGTGGTGACCGGTAAGACCTCCACGCGCCTGGGCGCCGCAAGTTCGCTCATTATGAACGCCCTCAAGCATGTCTCGGGCGTCGACCTTGAGCTCGAGGTCATTAGCGATGAGGCGATCGAGCCCATCAGCAAGCTCAAGACGCATTTCCTGGGTAGCAAAAACCCGCGCCTCCACACCGACGAGACGCTTATGGCGCTGTCGATCACCTCGGCCACGAGTGAGACGGCCGCTCGCGTCCTTTCGGGCCTGGAGCAGTTGCGCGGTTGCGATGCCTTCTTTAGCGTGATCATCTCGCCGACGGACGAGACGGTACTGCGCAAACTGGGTATCAACGTGTGCTGCGAGCCCAAGTTTGAGCGCCGCGGTTTCTTCCATCGCTAAGTTTGAAGCACCGCGGTAATTGCATTGCAGTTTGGCCGTATCGGGTTAGCGCCCGGTACGGCTTTTTGATCAATAAAGTGCCTATTTCGGCGAAAAATAGCCGTTTACCTGCCTAGAAACAATTTGAGCGGTATACAATAACCGTAACTGTTTCATCCTTAGCGGGATGCCGCATGATGGATATTACCTGCCATCGTGAGGTGTGTCGGTCGCGCACGGCGCGTTAGATGCTCGTGCTCGGTTTGAGGAGGCTGCTATGGCGGGCAAGGGTCGTGCGAGTGTCAACGATATGAAGCGTGTCGAGGTGCTGGTGTTGATGGAGATCGACCAGCAAACCGAAGACAATGGCGGGCCGTATGGTTTCTCGCGCAAAACGCTTGCCGAGCGCGTGGGGGTTTCGCCGTATCGTGCCCGCGCCGCAATCGATCGCTTGGATTCCGAAGGCATGATTGATGTCGTCTCGCGTTATAGCGACGACGGCGGTCAGCTTGCAAATGGCATTTGCCTCACCGAACGTGGCGAGTGGTATCTTGAGGGCGTCCGTACCGGCATGCTCGTTCAAGAAATGCTTGAGGACGAGGTTGCTGATCGATAGCAGCATGTAACCCTTGCCATAGCGACGCCGCCTGGGAAACCGGGCGGCGTTTTGTTTCAAGATTGAGAAATGCAATCGCACGCGAGAAAAATTGCGGACGGTCCGCGGCGCGAGTATTACAATGAAGACCCGTAAGATGTGGATAAACAACTTCTACGGGAAGCGCAGGTAACTCAATATGACCAAGCATGTGTTCGTAACCGGTGGCGTGGTTTCGTCCCTGGGCAAGGGTATCACCGCGGCCTCGCTGGGCCGTCTGCTCAAGTCGCGTGGCTACAAAGTAACGATGCAGAAGGCCGACCCGTATCTGAACGTCGACCCCGGTACCATGAGCCCGTTCCAGCATGGTGAGGTCTTTGTAACCGAGGATGGTTACGAGTCCGACCTGGACCTGGGTCATTACGAGCGCTTTATTGATGAGAACCTGACCCGCGATTCCAACTTTACGACCGGTGCCATCTACAAAAGCCTCATCGCCCGCGAGCGTCGCGGCGACTTTTTGGGCGGTACCGTGCAGGTGATTCCTCACGTCACCAATGCCATTAAGGATAAGTTCCGCCGCATCGAGGAGCAGACCGGCTCCGATGTAGTCATCACCGAGCTGGGCGGCACGATCGGCGACATCGAGTCCCAACCGTTTGTCGAGGCCATTCGTCAGTACCGCAAGGAGGCCGGCCCCGAGAACGTCTGCTACATCCACGTGTCGCTCGTTCCCTATATCGCCGCCGCCCACGAGGTCAAGACCAAGCCCACGCAGCATTCCGTCAAGGAGCTCCGCAGCTTTGGCATCCAGCCCGATATTATCGTGTTGCGCTCCGACCACCATATCGATGACGCTATCCGCGGGAAGATCGCAAGCTTCTGCGACGTCGACACCGATTGCGTCTTTACCAACGAGGACTGCGCGAGCATTTACGATGTTCCGCAGCTGCTTGCCGAGCAGGACTTTGACCTGCGCATTTGCGAGCGCCTGGGTCTGGACCCGCGTGAGCGCGACATGAGCGAGTGGAATGAGTTCCTGCGCAAACAGAATCACGCCAACCATCACGCCGACAAGGTGAAGATCGCCGTCGTGGGCAAGTACACGCAGCTGCCCGATGCGTACCTGTCGGTTATCGAGGCCCTGCACCATGCGGGCGTCTTCTACGATCGCCATGTGGACGTCCAACTGGTCGACGGCGAGAGCCTCGACGAGCAGAATGTCTCCGAGGTTCTGGGCGACGCCTCGGGCATCCTGGTCCCCGGCGGCTTTGGCAAGCGCGCCCTGGAGGGCAAGATCCTCGCGGCCGAGTTTGCCCGTGAGCACAAGATTCCGTATCTGGGCATTTGCCTGGGTATGCAGGTGGCCGTGTGCGAGTTCGCCCGCAACGTCGTCGGCCTTGCCGGCGCCAGCTCCTCCGAGTTCGATCCGGACGGCCCATTTAGCGTCATCGATCTGATGAGCTCGCAGGAGGACGTGACCGAGAAGGGCGGCACCATGCGCCTGGGCGCCTATCCGTGCAAGCTCGCCGCCGATACCCTTGCTCGCGAGGCATATGGCGAGGAGCTCGTCTACGAGCGTCACCGTCACCGCTTTGAGTTCAACAACGCCTTCCGCGACCAGCTTGAGGACGCCGGTTTGGTTATCTCGGGTCTGTCGCCCGACGAGCGCCTGGTCGAGATGGTCGAGCTGCCGCGCGACGTGCATCCGTGGTATGTGGCAACCCAGGCTCACCCCGAGTTCAAGAGCCGTCCGACCAACCCGCAGCCGCTGTTCCGAGAGTTCGTGCGTGCCTCGATCGGTCAGCACGAGGGTGTCGATCGCCTACAGGTGACGCCCATGAACCTCGCTACGGACTAAGGGTGCCGGCGAACAAAGAACATACCGAAGCTACTCCCTCGTCGCTCGCCGTGGCGGCGGGGGAGTATCTCGATTACCTCGCGGTCGAGCGGGGTTTGGCGCGCAACACGATTGCGGCCTACCGTCGTGACCTGACGACGTACTGCGCCTATCTGGAGCGGGCGGGCATCATGTCTTTTGATGAGGCGACTCGTCAGGTCGTGGAGGGCTTTGTCGCCGACCGTCGCGATGGGGGCTATTCCGATGCCTCGGTGGAGCGTGCGCTTGCGGCCGTGAAGGGCCTGCATGCCTTTTTGGTGCGCGATGGGATTGTGGCCCAAAATCCAACGGCGGCGTTGCGCCTGCCTAAAAAGGCTGAGCGTTTGCCGGAGTATCTATCGGTGGAGGATGTCTCGGCGCTGCTCGATCAAGACTTCCTCGAGGGCGAGATGGGCTTGCGCGACCATGCCATCTTGGAAGTGCTCTACGGATGCGGCTTGCGTGTGAGCGAGTTGGTGGGGCTCGATGTGGGCGATATCCATATCGACGATGGCTTTGTGCTCGTTCGCGGTAAGGGCTCAAAGGAACGCCTGTCCCCGCTGGTGGGAAGCGCGGCGCGAGCTCTGACGCTCTATTTAACTGAGGGGCGTTCTCGCTTGGCGGCCCATGCCCACGGAACCGAGACCTCGGCGGTCTTTTTAAATAAGAACGGCCGCCGTCTGTCGCGCCAGGGCATCCATGCCATCTGTGAGCGCTACGGGCGCCAGGTGGGGCTGGTGGGACTCCATCCCCATACGCTGCGTCACTCCTTTGCCACCCATATGCTTGCGGGCGGTGCAGACCTCCGTGTGCTACAGGAGATCTTGGGACATGCCGATATATCGACCACGCAGGTCTACACGCATGTCGATCGTACGCAACTGACCGAGGTCTATCTGGCGGCGCACCCGCTGGCACATCGTTAACACATCGCTGGCCTGCATATCTATAGGTATTTGGGGACGGGCCCCAGATTGCCGCGGCGTGCTTTTGCGCGCGCATGGGCAATCTGGGGTCCGTCCCATTTTTTGCCACTTGTCGTCGCGGTGGCGGGCCGCATGTGCCTTGGGTGGGGGAGTTTGGGGGCGATGTGAACGGCATGTAAAGGGACGCAAAAATCGCCTCAAGGTCAACTTGAAGGTTGAGGTTGAAAGGCGGGGTGCCACAGGTGGCATCCCGCCGTTGCTGTAAACACAACATATTGTGTTTTCGAACATATGATTGGGGGTGTTTTGCAATATATGGTGGGTGGAGTGGTGGGGCGGGGTGGGGGAAGGGGTGGGGAAAGGTGTTGAAAAATGGGGCGGTTCCCCATATTATTAATGACGTCGACAGGCGGGGGGGTTCCCCGCGTACGTGCCATCTGAGTAACCGAGGGGAGGGCGCACATGGGAATGACTGGTGCATACGAGCGCAATCTCGATGCAAAAGGTCGTCTGTCCCTGCCTGCACCCCTTCGCGAGGAGCTTGGAGAGCACGTTCGCGTGTTCAAAGCCCTGGATGTCGATGCTCTGTACGTGTTCTCTGCCGAGGCCTTCGATAAGTGGGTCGAAGGACTCTTCGCGGGTCGTGAGGGCCACGAGGGTTTTAACCCGCGTGACATTAATGACCAGAAGCTCATGAGGGCGATCAACAAGCGCACCACGTCGATGGACGTGGACAGCGCCGGTCGTATCGGTCTTTCCGAGTCTCTCCGTAAGCAGGCGAACCTCGACCGCGAGGTCACGGTTGTGGGCAACTACGACCACCTTGAGGTTTGGGATCGCGCCGCGGCCGATGAGGACGATGACGATGAGGCCCTGCTGGACCTCTTCTTCTCGTAAGGGCAAGGCACGGGTAACGGATGGAGCGTGGGATCTTGACACAAGAATATCGGCATGAACCTGTCATGCTCGGCGAAGTGCTTGAGTCGCTGCGGCTAAAGAGCGGCTCCGTTGTCTGCGATTGCACCCTTGGCGGTGCCGGCCATTCGGTAAAGATGGCCGCGCAGGTGGGGGAGACGGGCCTTTTGCTCGGCGTCGACCAGGACGACATGGCCCTCGAGGCCGCTGGCGCCCGTCTGGACCGCGAGGTTCCCGGCGTTCCGCACCAGCTGCTGAAGGGCAACTTCGGCGACTTGGACGAGCTGCTTTGCTCGGCCGAGGTGCCCGGGGTCGATGGCTTCCTGTTCGATTTGGGCGTTTCGTCGCCGCAACTCGATATCCCTGGCAGGGGCTTTTCGTATAACGAGGACGCCCCATTGGACATGCGGATGGATCCGGGTAATAACACCTTAAACGCAGCTGAGGTCATCAACACCTATAACGAACACGACCTCGCCCGGATTCTACGCGTCTACGGCGAAGAGAAGTTCGCCTCGCAGATCGCGCGCGAGATCGTGCGCCGCCGCGAGCAAGAACCGATCGAAACCACCGGCCAATTTGTCGAGATCATCAAGGCGGGTATCCCGGCTGCCGCTCGTCGGCATGGCGGACACCCGGCCAAGAAAAGTTTCCAGGCCATTCGCATCGAGGTCAATCACGAGCTCGATGTGCTCGAACGAGGGCTTGATGCCGCCACCAGGTGGCTCAACCCGGGCGGACGTATCTGCGTCATCTCGTATCACTCGCTCGAGGACCGTATCGTAAAGAACCACTTTAAGGAGATGAGCCAGGGGTGCACGTGTCCGCCGGAGATTCCGGTGTGCGTGTGCGGCAACGTGCCGATACTCAAGGTCATCACCCGCAAACCCTTGGTTGCCCAGCCTGATGAGGTTGAGCGCAACCCTCGGGCGAGATCAGCCAAAATCCGCGTGGCGCAGCGTCTGTAGGCACGACCGCGCGATATTGGACCTCCCGCTCGCACCATAAACGAAGCTTAAACACACTACCAACGTACTCGGGATGGGAGGCGGCATATCATGGGCTACAACACTTCAAGCGCAGCACTCGCCTATGATATGAACGCCATGCCCGCCTATCGTGAGACGCCGCAGGCCCCCGTTGCTCCCCGTGAGCAGCGCACGCCGCGCTTTGATGTCTACACGGGCGCGGGCCGTCAGGCAAACCAGGCGGTAAGCCCGGTTTTCATGAGCGTTCTTAAAACGTTTTGCATCATTGCGGCCATCTTCATGACGATCGGCGTCGCCCGCGTGGCGCTCGCCGGCGTTACGGCCCAGGTGCTCAACAGCAACGCCGAGCTTACCAACACGCTCGAAAAGGCGACCGATGAGAGCTCCGACCTGGAGGTCATGCATTCGGTCTATGGCGCCGACACGCGTATTCGCGACCTTGCGGGCGCTTATGGCATGGTGGAGCCCAGCGAGAGCGTTACACTTGACTTTTCGCAGGATGCAGCCGCGGGCGCCAACGCGACCGCGACCGCTCAGTAGCAAGACGGTAGCTGAGTATGACAAATGACTATCGCCGCGGTTCCGATGGGGGCCGCGGTTCTGGACGTCCCTCGTCGCGGGGACGTTCTGGTTATCAAGGAACGGGTCGGCAATCTTACAACGCCGGGCAGTCCCGTGGCAACGACCCGGCGTCGCGACTTCGCGGCTCGGGCGGCCCTCAAGTGCATAACACCAGGTCGCGCAAGAGTTCGTCGACCGAATGGCTCACGGGCACGCCTCTGCCTCGCCGCAAAGCCGTCATGGGCTTCATTGGGCTTGGCTTGGGCTTGGGCGTCTTTCGCCTTGCCGACTATCAAATTGTCGAAGCCGATAAACTGCGCGAGCGTGCCGATGCGCGCCGCCTGCTTGCGCAGACCCTCTATGCCAAACGTGGCACCATCTACGACCGCAACGGTAACGTGCTGGCGTCGTCGGTCGAATGTCGCAACATCGCCGTGAACCCCCAGCTTGTCGAGGATGTTGACAAGACGGTGTCGGCGCTGGTCAAGGCAACTGGAATCGATAAAAAGACCTGCCGCAAGCTCGTTGAGTCCGATGGAACCTGGGTGTATATCAAGCGCCAGGTGGACGAAGACGACGCTGCGGCGCTGGAGAAGAAGAACCTGCCCGGCGTGCTTTTTGAGCGGGCCATGAAGCGCGTATATCCATACGGCAATCTGGCATCGCAGGTGCTGGGTGTAGTGAATGTAGACAACGACGGCTTGACGGGTCTCGAAAAGCAATACAACAAGCTTCTGACCGGCACGAACGGTTCTCTCGTACGCGAGCGCGCGAGGGACGGCAGCTATATCGCGGGCGGTGCCTATAAAAAGGTGGCTGCGGTCGACGGCGTTGATATCGTGACGACGCTCGACGTCAATATCCAGCGTGCGGCCGAGGATGCCCTGGCAGAGGCTGTCGAGAAGACAAAGGCCAAGAACGGCTCGGCGCTGGTCACCGATCCTACGACAGGCGAGATCTTGGCAGCCTGCTCGTATCCGACCTACGACCAGACCAATTTGGAAAACGCCAAGACCGAGGATATGAACCTGCGCCTGGTCACCGACGCCTACGAGCCCGGCTCGGTCTTTAAGACGCTCGTGGCGGGCGCCGGCTTCGACTTGGGCGTCGTGCGGTCGAGTACGTCGTTTGAGGTGCCGGCGAGCATCAAGGTGGGCGACGATACCGTCACCGATGCCGACAAGCGCGACTACGCCATGACCATGGATGTGCGCGAGATGATGCGCCGTTCGTCCAACGTGGGATTTGTCCTGGTGGGGCGCAAGATCGGTGCCGACGACTTTGCTGCCTATGTGGACAAGTGGGGCATCGGTCACAGCTCTGGTGTCGATTTTCCGGGCGAGAGCCTGGGCATCGTCAAGGAGCGTGACCAGTATGACGGCGCCACGCTGGGCTCGATGAGCTTTGGACAGGCGCTGTCTGTCTCGCCGATTGAGATCGCACGTGCCGTGGGCGGCATCGCCAACGGCGGCGTGATGATGACCCCGCACTTCTATAAGTCCAGCAAAGGCGACGAGAAGGACTGGGGCGAAGGCGAGCGCGCGATTTCGGAGGATGCCGCATCCCAGGTGACATCGTGCATGCAGACGGTCGTGTCGGAGGGAACGGGCGTTGGCGGCGCGGTTGACGGCTATGACGTGGCGGGTAAGACCGGTACGGCCGAACGCGCCGACGAGAACGGCGGCTACCTCAAGGAGAACTACATGTCGTCCTTTATGGGCTTTGCACCGGCACAATCGCCCAAGGTGCTGTGCTATATCACGCTCGACGGAACGCCGAGCGGCTCAGATGCCGCTGCGGTGCCGTTCCAGTCCATTATGGCCAACGCGCTCGACGTGCTGGGTATCCCGCACACGAAGTAGGGGGTTACAATCTTTGGGGCGTGGTTTGTTGTCCCATATGAGGGGTGTTCACATGCCCTGCACCACGCATACGCGGCGCTGGGATACAATACGCCGATAGCATTATTAGGTTTACAGGGGAGCTGCAATGATAGAGATCGCCGTCAACAACCTCGCGGCCGCAACAGGGGCCCGAACCGTGACGGGAGAAGCCGATCGGGTATGCCGCGGGTGCGTTATCGACTCGCGCCAGGTCGAGGAAGGGACGATTTTCGTCGCCTTTCCCGGTGAAAACGTCGACGGCAATGATTTTGCTTCCCGTGCCGTCCAGTCGGGTGCCGGCGCCGTCGTGATGACGCGTGAGCCCGAGGCCGAGCTGGTCTCGCTGGCGCAGGACAAGGGCTGTGCCATCTTGCTGACCGATGATCCCGAGGAGTTTCTGCTGCGTTTGGCGCATGCGTATCGCCTGGAGCTTGGCTGCCTGGTCGTTGGCATTACCGGTTCCATCGGCAAGACGACGACCAAGGACGTGCTCGCCGCTGTGCTCGCCAAGCGCTATCGTGTCTGGGCCACCAAGGGCAATTTCAATAACCTGATCGGCATGCCGCTCACGGTGCTTTCCGCTCCGGCCGATACCGAGGTTCTGGTGCTCGAGATGGGCATGAACCATTTCCACGAGATCGAGCGCCTGTCCCAGTCCGCCAATCCCAACCTTGCCATCGTGAGCAAGATCGGCACCTCTCATATCGGCATTTTGGGCAGCCGCGAGAACATCGCCCGCGCTAAGGCCGAGATTGTACAGGGCATGTGCGCCGCCGGCGACTATTTGCCGCTGCTGGTTTTGGGCGGCGAGGACGACTTTACGCCGTTCATTCGCGACACGTTCGCCCAACCTGCTGGTATCGACGTGATGCTGGCCGGCGTCTCGGACGATGATGAGGTCCGTGCCCGCGACGTTCGCGTTGATGACGAAGGCCGTCCGGTCTTTACGCTCGATTTTGGCCAGGGTGAGACGATCGATACCATGCTTGCCATCCCCGGCGTGCAGTCCGTTCCTAATGCCGTTAAGGCCGCCGCGGTTGCCTATCGCCTGGGCGTGACGCCCGAGCAGATCGATGCTGCCTTTAGGGGCCTCACGATCACCGGGCACCGGCAGGAGATCAAGCGCGCCAAGAGCGGTGCACGCATCATCGACGATTCCTATAACGCCAGCGCCGAATCGATGGCAGCCGGCCTCGACCTGCTGTGCTCGCTTTCGTGCACGGGGTCTCGCATGGCGATCCTGGGCGAGATGGGCGAGATGGGCGATGAGGCTCCTCGCATGCATGAGCTCGTGGGCGCCTATGCCGCCGCCAAGAAGCTCGACATGCTGGCGTGCGTGGGTGGTGAGCTGGCCCAGCTTATGGCCGATGCCGCGCGCATGATGGGCATGGACGAGGACCGCATCCAGGTGTTCTCCGATTATCAGCAGGTGCTCGACCGCATGGGCGGCGCGCTTGAAAAACATGATGTTGTACTGGTCAAGGGTTCCCGCTTTGTTGAGCTCGACCGCTTTGTGGAAGGTGTGTGCTAGCCCATGTTCGGCAATCCCTCGTATCCAACGTATCAGGCTTTTTTGGGGCTTGGCATCGCCGCAGCCATTGCGCTGCTGCTCATGCCGTGGTGGATCAAGCTGCTCAAGGTCGAGGGTATCGGCCAGCAGGTTCGTGCCGACGGCCCCAAGCGTCATTTGGTTAAGCAGGGAACGCCCACCATGGGTGGCGTTGTCATCCTCGTCGCGATCTCGCTGACCTGCCTGCTGATGGGCAAGCTCACCACCGAGCTCGTACTCGTGCTGTTCGCCACGCTGGCGACCGGCGTGCTGGGCCTGATCGACGACCTGACCTCCGTTACGCATGGGCGCTCGCTCGGTCTGACGCCCCATGCCAAGATGATCGGCCTAACCATTATCTGTGTCACCTTTACGGTACTTGCCGTCAACTGGTGCGGCGTCGCCCCCGAGATTCGTTTTCCCGGTGGGTTGACGATTGACCTTGGCGTGCTTTCGACTACCATCTGCGGCTATTCGTTCCCGTGGCTCTATATTGTCTTTTGCTGGCTGATGATTGCCGGTCTTTCTAATGCCGTGAACTTGACCGATGGCCTTGACGGTCTTGCTGGCGGCACCTCCATGATCGCCATGCTCGCCATGGCTGCCATGGCGTTTTTGCACGGAGACGTGAACCTGTCCATCTTCTGCACCGCGTGTGCCGGTGCCTGCCTGGGCTTTCTGTGGTTCAACTGCTATCCGGCGAGCATCTTTATGGGTGATACCGGCTCGCTTGCTCTGGGTGCCGCGTTTGCCTGTACGTCCATCATGACTAACACCGAGGTCGTCTCCCTCATCATCGGTGGCCTGTTTATCGTTGAGACCCTGTCGGTCATGATTCAGGTTGTCTACTTCCACTTTACGCACAAGCGCGTCTTCCTTATGGCGCCCATCCATCATCATTTCGAAAAGAAGGGTTGGGCCGAGACCAAGGTCGTCATCCGTTTTTGGATTATCGCTGCGGCATTTGGTGCCGTTGGCCTTGCCCTGTTCTTCCAGTTGGGATAGTGGTCTTTCATGCCTCTTGCTGATGTCTTTAGCCTGCTCGTTTTGGGTCAGGGCAAATCCGGTCTCGATGTCGCCCGCTGGGCGCTGGCACATCCAGAGCGCGTAAGCGCCGTTACCGTGTATGGCGGCGGCACCTCTGAGCCCAATGACGCCACGCGTGCGCTCGAGGCTGCCGGTGCGTCGTTTGTCTATGGGACCGAACAGGTCGAGGGCGCCTATGACGTATGCGTGACGTGCCCGGGCATCTCGGAGTTCTCGGGCTTCTTTAAGGCCGGGCGCGAGCATGCCGCCCAGATTATGGGTGAGCCCGAGTTTGCCTATCGCCTGTCGCCCGATAACTGGATTGCCATCACGGGCACCAACGGCAAGACGACCACCACGTCGCTGACCGATTATCTGCTCAAGGCTTCCGGTGAGGCCAGTGTAGCTGTCGGCAACATCGGCGAGCCGCCTATCAACGAGATTGACGGCCGAGCCCACAACGAGTGGTTTGTGGCTGAGCTCTCGAGCTATCAGATTGCTACGACCACCGAGCTCCACCCTCGCGTGGCGGTGCTGCTCAACATCACTCCCGACCACTTGGGCTGGCATAAGAGCCATAAGAACTATGCGCTTGCCAAGATCAAACTGTTTGACAATATGGTCGATGACGATCTGATGGTCGTCGACGTCGAAGACGCCGGCATTCACGAGTTCGATGAGTACATCTACACGCCGGGTCGTCGCATCTGCAAGGTCGCTTTTGACGAGCCCGAGGGTGCAGACGCCGCCTTTGTGCGCGACGGCAAAATGGTCGTGCGCCTGAAGGGCGTCGAGACCCCGCTCATCGCTACATCCGAGCTCAAGATCTCGGGCCATCACAATGTTATCAATGCCCTGTGCGCTGCCACGGCTGTCCTGGCCGTCGGTGCCAATCCCGAGGGCATTTGCCGCGGTCTGGCCTCGTTCCAGCCGCTCGAGCACCGCGTGGAGCCGTGCGGCGAGATTGACGGAGTGCGCTACGTCAACGATTCCAAGGCGACCAACACCGACGCGGTCGAGAAGGCACTGACGGCATTTCCCGATGACAACGTGATCTTGCTGCTCGGCGGCCACGATAAGGGCACGCCGCTCACGGACTTCGCGCGCGTCGTTATGGATAACGTGCGCTCGGTCGTCTGCTTTGGCGATGCGCGCGAGCGCTTTACCGCCGCTATGGACGAGGCCGATGTCGATGGCGATGTGGATATCGCCCAAGCGGATGACCTACGCGATGCCGTGGACGTTGCCCGTTCGCTGTCGAGCCGTGGCGACGTGATCTTACTTTCTCCTGCCTGCTCTTCGTTCGATGAGTTCTCGGGCTATGAGGAGCGCGGCCGCGTGTTTAAGGACTACGTGGCTCAGCTTGCCGCTGCAGCGAAATCGCAAATGGAATAGGGGTTGCCGGTGAGAGAGGAGAGCCCCCGACAAGGTATGAGGAGGCCCGACTCGGACCGTGCTTCCTCGCGGCGTAGCGCACCGCGTTCCGGTCGCGGCGGGCAGTCGTTTAGCGAACGCTATATTGCCGGCGTTCCCGCCCGCATCATGCGCCCCCGTCTGATATTCATGGCCTGTCTGTTTATCTTGGTGTGTTTTGGCCTGCTGATGGTGTACTCGGCGTCTTCGGTCGAGGCGCTGCACGAGAATGGCTCAGCGACGTTTTTTCTGGGTCGACAGGCTGCGTTTGCCGTGGTCGGTGTTCTGGCGCTGATTGCCATCGTGCGCGTTTTGCCGGACAGCTGGTTTGGGGAGGATGTGCTCAGGATCTTCCTCATAGGCATGATAGGGCTACTGTTTCTGGTGTTCTTGGTGGGCAGCGGCAGCCGTGGCGCCACCCGCTGGCTCAACATCGCCGGCATTCAGTTCCAGCCTTCCGAGTTTTTAAAGCCATTTGCCATTGCGTATTCGGCCATCATGCTTGATCGCTTCTTCTCGCCCGGTGGCAACATCAACGAATTCCTTCGCAAGATGGGCATCTACCTGGGCATTCCGCTCTTTCTGATCTTTATCCAGCCCGATTTCGGTACCGTCCTGATCATCCTGCTGACCCTCATGTGCATGGCGTTGTTTGCGGGTCTCGACCCCAAATTTATCATCGGCGTGATAATCTTCGGCATTCTCGTGATCGTGATTGCGCTTGTTGCAGAGCCGTACCGTATGGTGCGTATTCAGGTTGCCTTGAACCCTTGGGCCGACGAGTATGGTGACGGCTATCAGGCCACGCTTGCCATCATGGCCTTTGCCTCGGGCGGTCTGTTCGGCCGTGGCATCGGCAACTCAACCATGAAGTACTCGTATCTGCCCGAGGCGCACAACGACTACATCTTGGCCATCATTGGCGAGGAAGTCGGTTTTGTCGGAACCGTGCTGTTCTTCTTGGTGTTTGCGATGCTGATCTACTCGGCGTTTCGCATTGCCGAGCAGGCGACCGATCGTCGGGGCGCGCTCATGGCGTCTGGCTCTGCGGTCATTCTCGCGGTGCAGTTTTTGATCAATGCGCTGGGCATCCTTAACGTGTTTCCCATGACGGGCAAACCGTTGCCGTTTATTAGCTATGGCGGTTCGTCGATTATTGTGTCGCTTATGCTTGCCGGTCTGATCCTACGCGTTTCGTACGAGAGCGCCCGTCGCGATGAGTACGACCGTCGCCGCGAGAGCTTTGCCGTTATGGATGAGAGTACCGCCGGCGTGCCCCACGTGCGCGGCGAGCGGTCTTCGCGTAACGGCTTTACCGTTCTGGATGGCTCTGCGACCGAGCCGGCAGCCCGTCCGCGTCAGCGAACGGCGCCGCAAGGTCGTCCGCAGCGCCCAACTCCTCGCAATGCGGGCGGCGGATATAATCGAATCGATTTGAACTCGGACCCGTCGGCGCGTTTGCGCACCGACGACCAGGGACCGCGTGTACGAAGGGACTACCATGACCGATAAGATGACCGTTGCTATTGCAGCCGGCGGCACGGCAGGGCATATCAACCCCGCGCTCGCCTTGGCCGAAGAGCTGCGTGACCGTGGCCACCACGTTGTGTTCGTGGGCCAGTCGCGCAAGCTCGAGGGTCGTCTGGTCCCTGAGGCTGGGTTTGATTTTGTGCCCATTACGGTTACGGGCTTCGACCGCTCCCGTCCTTGGACGGCGCTGACCTCGCTGTGGCGTGTCAACAAGGCCAAGCGTGCGCTCGCCAGTCATTTCTCAAAGGTCGGCAAGCCCGATGCCGCCATCGGTTTTGGTGCCTATGTCGAGGTTCCGTTGCTGGGGTGGTGCAAGGGCGCAGGCGTTCCGTATCTGCTGCATGAGCAGAACTCTGTTCCGGGCCTGGCCAACAAGATGATGAACTCCCACGCCGCTCGCGTGTGCATCTCGGTGCCGGCAGCGCGTTCGGTCTTTGAGCGCGAAGGTGACCCTGACCACGTGCTCATGACCGGCAACCCCGTACGTCGCTCGGTGATCGAGGGCGATCGCGCTCGCGGCCGCAAGGCACTTGGCGTTCCCGAGGACGCTACGCTGCTGCTCGTCTTTGGCGGTTCACTTGGCGCCCAGCACCTCAACGAGCGCGTGGCTTCGCTCAAAAACGAGCTGCTTTCGCGCAAGAACCTCTATGTGTTGCATTCGACGGGTGCCGACGGCTTTGAGGAGACCGAGCGCGCTTTGGCGCTGACGCCCGAGGAGGCGAAGCGTTACCGCGTCCAGCCTTACATCGACAACATGGGCGACATGCTGGCTGCTGCCGACTTGGTGCTATCGCGTTCGGGCGCATCGAGCGTGGCCGAGATCGCTGCGCTCGCCGTGCCCTCGGTGCTCGTGCCGTACCCGCATGCGACGGCCGACCACCAAACCACCAATGCCCGTTATCTGGTCGACGCCGGGGCCGGCGTGCTCTGTGCCGATGCCGATATCGACGGTTCTGCCTTTGCCGATGAGCTGCTGCACCTGGTCGATGACGCGGCGGCACGCGACGCCATGCGTCAGGCGGCGCGTGGTCTGGCTCAGGATAGGGCCGCCGCTCTTCTGGCGGATGCGGTAGAGGGTTTGCGTTAGTTAGACGGGATATCGTCGGTCGCCCTCGCGCTGATGCGGTAGGTGCGGTACAGTTAACGGGTTACAGGCAGTGTTTACGCAAGGAGTACACGAGCACATGGCTGATTCCCAGACTGCAACCTCCGCGCCCGAGTTTAAGAGCGCCCACTTTATCGGTATCGGCGGCGCCGGCATGAGCGGCATCGCCCTCGTTCTGCACGAGCGCGGTTATGCCGTTACCGGCTCCGACCTTAAGACGTCACGTTATATCCGCCAGCTTACCCGCGCTGGTGTGAAGGTGCATGTGGGCCATGAGGCCGCCACGATCGACGAGGTCAAGCCCGACGTGGTTGTTGTGTCCACCGCTATTCCGGAGTCCAACCCTGAACTCGTGCGCGCTCGCGAGCTGGGTATTCCCGTGTGGCCCCGTGCCAAGATGCTCTCTGCTTTGGGCCACGGCTACACCACCGTCGCTGTTGCCGGCACGCATGGCAAGACCACCACGTCTTCGATGTGCGCCACCATGCTCGACCGCATGGGTCTGGATCCGAGCTTCTTGATCGGCGGCATCGTCGAGGGCTATGACACGAACGGCAAGAACGGCTCGGGCGACTACTTTGTCGCCGAGGCCGACGAGTCCGACAGCTCCTTCCTGTTCCTGAACCCCAACGTGGTCATTGTGACCAACGTCGAGGCCGACCACCTCGATCACTACTCGGGTATCGAGGAGATCGAGGCAACTTTCGCCAAATTCATGAGCCTGGTGGGCGAGGACGGCACCGTCATCGTCTGCGGCGAGGACCCGCATCTGGTCGAGCTCGCCAAGTCGACGGGCCGTCACGTGCTTTCCTACGGCTTTGCCGAGAGCAACGACATCGTCTGCGTGCACCCGGATGTCAAGGGCATCCAGAGTGACTTTATCGTTCGCTTTGAGGACGGCACTGAGCACGCTGTGGAGATCAAGAGCAACCCCGGTCGCCACAACATGCTCAACGCCACGGCGGTGCTCACCGTCGCCCATGTCCTGGGCCTTGACATCGACGCCGCCGCCAAGGCGCTCTCGAGCTTTGAGGGCGTCCGCCGTCGCTTTACCCACGTGGGCGATATCGATGGCATCACCGTGGTCGATGATTACGGCCATCACCCCACCGAGATCAAGGCGACGCTTGCTGCCGCTTCCTCGCTGGGCTACAAGCACGTCGATGTCGTGTTCCAGCCGCACCGCTATTCGCGCCTGCAGGCCCTGTGCGACGACTTTGCCGATGCATTTGCCAATGCCGATAAACTGCTGCTGATTGATGTGTTCTCGGCTGGCGAGATGCCCATTCCGGGTGTCACCTCTAAGATGCTCGCCGATACCGTGCGCGCCAAGCATCCTGGCAAGGAGGTCGTGTACTGCTCCAGCCGTCTTGAGCTCAATCAGGAGCTCGAGCAGATGGTGGGCGAGAGCGACCTGCTGCTCACCATGGGTGCCGGCGACGTTACGACCGTCGGTCCCGAGTTCATTGAGTATCTGACTGCCAAGAAAGACGCTTAAGTCTAATGGGTCTGTTTAACGCCGTCATGGCGCTCTCGGGCATGATCGACACGGATGTGATCGAGGACGAGCGCCTTGCGCGTCATACGAGCTATCGTATCGGCGGCAAGGCCGACCTCTTTGTGACGTGCCATAGCTATCATGCCCTCCGCCGCGCCGTGGCGGTGCTCGATCGCGAGCAGGTGCCGTGGGTCATCATCGGCAAGGGCTCCAATCTGCTGGTTGCCGATGGCGGTTATCGCGGTGCCGTCATTTCGCTCGGACGTGAGTTTCAGCGCACGGTTGTTGCCGATGACGGTTGTACGCTGACGGTCGGTGCGGGCGTGATGTTTGCGCGCCTGGTCAACGATGCCCTGTCGCGTAGCCTCTCGGGCCTTGAGTTTGCCGTTGGCATTCCTGGTTCGGTCGGCGGTGCGATATCCATGAATGCCGGCACACGGACCGAGTGGATTGGCTCGCTGGTTGAGGATGTCGTAACGTTTGACCCGGCATCCGGTATCAAGCATTATGCGGGGTCCGAGATCACTTGGGACTACCGCGAATGTAGCCTTCCCCGCAATGAGATCATCCTCGAGTGCGTGTTCAAGCTTAAACCGGCGCCCAAGGCCGACATTCGCGAGCGCATGGAGCGGTACCTTACAAGGCGCAAGCGTACGCAGCCCATGGGTCGCGCATCCTGCGGGTCTGTCTTTCGCAACCCGCCCGATGCGAGTGTGGGCAAGCTTATCGAGGATTGTGGATTAAAGGGTTTTTCGATTGGCGGCGCGGAAGTTTCGCCCGTTCACGCTAATTTTATCGTTAATAACGGAACTGCCTCGGCCGATGACGTTGCCGCGGTTATTAGACATGTGCACGGAAAGGTGAGGGAGGCGTATGGCATCGAGCTCAGACCGGAAGTTAAATTCCTCGGCTTCTAGAGCATCGAAACCCACCTTCCGCCGCGCCGGAGGGCGTTCCGGCGCGCCTGCCAAACCTCAACGCAATACCGTCGCGCACTCTAAGTCTGTCGGGCATGCTCGACAGACCAGTCGTCCGGTCGTCGGCTCGCAGCTCGGTAATCGTCCGGCCGCAAAAAAGTCCTCGCGTCCCTCGGTGACGTCAAAGCCTGTTATGGGCGCCAAGCCTGCTCGTCCCATGGCAGCTCCCAAGCCCTCGACGGGAACTAAAGCGGCGCGTCCAGGTCTCACGCTGGGCGCATCGAAACCGCGCTCGCTGACATCGGTGCCGGCTACCGCCAAGAAGCCTTCGAGTAAAAAAGGTTTCAACCCGTTATCTTCACTTGGAGCGATGGCAAATAAAACATCAGACGCCGCTTCTGTCGTTACAGGCAAAGGCAAAATCGTGGGCGGCGTTCTGGCCGTCTTGGCCGTGCTCGTCGTCGTTGCCATCGTGGTGATCAACTCTGGACTGTTTACTGCCACTGATATTCAGATTCAAGGCAGCGAGCATGTGACGAAGCACGATGCTATCCAGCTGATCGACTTGCCCGAGGGAACGTCGCTTTTTAACGTCGATCCCGACCAGATTACCGAGGATCTCAAGCAGAACCCGTGGGTTTCGGGCGTGGATGTCCAGCGCCAGTTTCCCCATACGCTTATCATCACGCCGACGGAGCGTAAAGTTATCGCCATTGCGTATATCAGCTCCGACGACCTTGCCTGGGCTATCGGAGACGATGACACCTGGATCGCCCCGCTGTCGACGTCGGTCGAAGTGGACGACCAGGGCAACGTCATCACGACAGGGCAGGGCTCAAATACCTTGACCGGAATCGATGCCGCGCTGGCGCTCGCCAAGCATTATGGCGCGGTGTTGTTGACTGATGTCTCGGCGGATGTCGCTCCGGTTTCCGGCCAGGCGGTGAACTCCAAGGCCGTTAAGGCCGGCCTGGATTATGTGCGTGGTTTTTCGAGCGAGTTCTTGGGACAAGTCAAGGATATTTCTACGCCTTCGGTCGAAGCCATCTCGGCAAACCTCAATAACGGCATTGAGGTGTCGCTGGGCGATTCGGACGATATCGCCAAGAAGGAACGCGTAGTCACCAAGTTGCTTTCGCAGGTAGAGGGTGTAACGTATATCAATGTGCGCTCTCCGGGCAACTACACATTTAGGAATGCTCCGACCTCGTAGCGTGGGTTGATGCTTTGTTGAGGGGCCATACCACGCCGTTTATCTGGTTTGTTTGGTTTTCACGGTCAATTATTTGACTGATACGTTCATAATGTGCAAACATAATACGGTTTACCTTTGCATTTACTTTCAACCTGAAGGTTAATGTGCGCAGGGGTCGACCCATGCTATGGCTATAACCTTTGTTCGGAGGACCGACATGCACGAGACAGAGATCAACAACTACCTTGCCGTCATTAAGGTGGTCGGCGTCGGCGGCGGCGGTACCAACGCGGTCAATCGAATGATCGAAGAGGGCATCCGCGGCGTCGAGTTTGTTGCCATCAACACCGATGCTCAGGCACTCGCGATCTCTGATGCCGATATCAAGGTGCACATCGGCACCGACCTTACCCGCGGCTTGGGCGCCGGCGCCAATCCCGAGGTTGGCCGCAAGGCTGCCGATGAGTCCCGCGACGACATTGCCGAGGCGCTCGCTGGTGCCGACATGGTGTTTATCACCTGCGGTGAGGGCGGCGGCACCGGTACCGGCGCTGCTCCCATCGTTGCCGATATCGCGATGAACGAGGTCGGCGCACTGACCGTCGCCGTCGTGACCAAGCCCTTCACCTTCGAGGGCCGCAAGCGCAAGAAGAGCGCCGAGGAGGGCATCAAGACCCTCTCCGATTGCGTCGACACCATGATCGTCATCCCTAACGATAAGCTGCTCGACATCGCCGAGAAGAAGACCACCATGCTCGAGGCCTTCGCGATTGCCGATGGCGTCCTTTCCCAGGGCACCCAGGGCATCACCGACCTCATCACCGTCCCCGGTATCATCAACCTGGACTTCGCCGATGTTAAGACCATCATGAAGCAGGCCGGTACCGCCATGATGGGTATCGGTACCTCTTCTGGGGATACTCGTGCCGTCGACGCTGCCCAGCAGGCCATCTCCAGCCCGCTGCTCGAGAGCTCCATCGATGGTGCCACGCGCGTTCTGCTCTCCATCGCCGGTTCCAAGGACCTGGGCATCCAGGAGATCAGCGACGCCGCCGACGTTGTCGCCAACGCCGTCGACCCCGAGGCCAACATCATCTTCGGTACCGTTGTCGACGAGTCCCTGGGCGATCAGGTGCGTATCACCGTCATCGCTACGGGCTTCTCCGACTCCAATGTCAACCGTCAGGATGAGCTCTTTGCTGCTCAGCAGTCTCAGAGCAAGGCCGCTGCCTCCGCTGAGCCGCAGCGCACCGCTCCGGCTGCCAGCCCGGCTCAGGCCGCTCCGACCCGCAACGTCGGTGGTACCGAGCTGCCCAACTTTGGCAACGACCAGTTCGAGCTTCCCGACTTCCTGAAGCGCGGTAGCTTCTAGTTCGTTTTTCTCAACGACCTGCACGGGGTGTGTCCATTTGGATGCACCCCGTTTTCTTTCTCGTTTGTAAACGAAAGCCTCCAATCTCCTTACGTTCCCTTTACGTTTGGTCCCTACCGCTGCGGGTATCCTTTTAAGGAAGTATGACAGCCGTATAAACGCGGACTGCGCGGCGACGCCGCGGTACTTGTGTTATTAGGAGGCTTTAGTATGGCAGCACGTGCGGACAACGTTTCGCGTGTCGACCATGATGGAGTTACGTTGGTGGAGGGCGCGACATCCGATGTCCGCTTTGCCTTTACCGAGCGCACCGGTGGCGTTTCTGAAGATGCGTACTCCTCGCTCAACCTGGGCTCGCATGTAGGCGATGACCCCTTTGCTGTTCAAGAAAATCGTCGTCGAGCGCTCGAAGCTATGGGCGCCACTGAGTGCGAGCATAATCTGCTCGTGCCCAATCAGGTACATGGTGACCATATCGTTACGGTGACTTCGAACGGCGCCGACGATCTTGAGGCTGTTCGCGAGCAGATTGCCGAGGGCTGCGATGCCATCGTCTGTACGGCCCATGACGTGCCCGTGCTGCTCTGCTTTGCCGACTGCGTTCCCGTGGTGCAGGTGGCCCCTGGCGGATTTGCCGTGGTGCACTCCGGTTGGAAGGGCACGATTGCACGTATTTCTGCCAAGGCGTGCCAGGCGCTTTGCGATGCTGCCGGCTGCGATGCGAGCGACGTTTCCGCCTATATCGGCCCCCATATCTTGGCTGACGAATATGAGGTATCCCAGGAACTCATGGATCGCTTTGCCGTCGAGTTCTCTTGCATCGATGCGAGTGCCTCTCGCATGCTCGATCTTTCCGCTGCCATTTGTGAGACGCTGGTAGATGCCGGTGTGGACGTGGATAATATCGTGGATACCCAGCTTTCGACTGTGCGTCAGAACGACCGCTTTTATTCCTACCGTAACGAGGACGGCACCTGTGGGCGCCATGCTGCGATCGGCGTGATGCTATGAGAAAGATCGTATCGGTCCTGAGCGCCGCTGTGCTTACGCTTACGCTGTGCGCCTGTTCTTCGGGATCTTCTGCCTCTTCCATTACCGTGGCCGGCTCCACGACCTGCCTTCCTATCGCCGAAATTGCGGCAGAGGGCTTTAAGGAGGAGACCGGCATCGACGTGCTCGTTTCCGGTTTGGGCTCTTCCGCTGGCATCGAAGCCGTCAGCGCTGGCACGGCCGATATCGCCAGCTCCTCCCGTGGACTCAATGCCGACGAACAGGATCTGGGCCTGACTCCCATCGTCATTGCCCACGACGGTATCGCGGTCATCGTGAACGAAGACAACCCCGTCGATAACCTCTCGACCGAGCAGCTCCGCGATATCTATGCCGGCAAGATCACCAACTGGAAAGAAGTCGGTGGCGAGGACCTGAGGATTCAGGTTATCAACCGAGATGAGGCGTCTGGCACGCGTGAAGCCTTCCGCACCATCGTGATGGACGGCACCCCGTTCGATCGCCGCTCCGCCGTTCTTTCGGGCACGGGCCAGGTGCGCGACGTGGTATCTCGTTCGCGCGGGGCTATCGGCTACATTTCGCTGGGCTTCGTCGATAGCCTCAACGCCAAGACCTCGGTCAAGGCCGTCTCGGTCAATCATGTTGAGGCGTCCGAGAAGACGGTCGCGAGCGGCGGCTATCCCATCTCACGCGACCTTTACTTCTTTGTGAAGGGTGCGCCTTCGCAGCAGGCGCAGGATTACATCGACTATGTGACGTCCGAAAAGATGGACAAGCAGATTCGCGAGGCGGGCTTTATCCCCGTCACCAACGACGAGAAGGGGAGTGAGTAGCATGGAAGCACAGGAAAACTCCCAGACTGAGCAGAATGGTCAGGCGCCCAAGAAGCGCGAGCTGGCGCTCGTATCGCGCAGTACCTATATCAAGGAGAAGGCGCTGCAGTGGATCTTCTTTGCCTGCGCGTTCTTGGCGGTTGTTACCGTCATCCTGATTTTTGTCTTTACCACGTACTCGGCGCTGCCCGTCTTTACCGACATCGGTCTGGCGGACTTCTTTAGCTTTACGTGGGCGCCCTCTGAGGGTCACTACGGCATCGTGTCGCTGCTTGCCGGCTCGGGTCTGGTGACCGTCGGTGCACTCGCCATGGGTGTGCCCCTAGGCGTGGGCACGGCCGTGTATCTGGTCGAGATCGCCAGCAAGCGCGTGCGCAAGCTCATCAGCCCTGCCGTTGACCTGTTGGCCGGCATCCCTTCTATCATCTATGGCTTCTTTGGCATGATCATCATCCGCCCGTTTATCGCACAACTGACCGGCGGTCTTGGTTTTGGCGCGCTGACGGCGTGGTTCGTGCTCGCCATTATGATCGTGCCCACCATCACGACGCTTACCATCGATGCTCTCAATTCCATTCCCATGGGCATTCGCGAGGCATCGTATGCCATGGGCGCCACCAAGTGGCAGACTATCTATAAGGTCGTGTTACCTGCCGCCAAGCTGGGTATCGTGGATGCCATCGTGCTGGGTATGGGCCGTGCCATCGGCGAGACCATGGCCGTGCTCATGGTCGTGGGTAACGCCCCGGTTATTCCCGACAGCATTGCGAGCCCCATCTCGACGCTCACGAGCCAGATTGCGCTCGACATGAGCTATTCCTCGGGTCTGCACCGCTCGGCGCTGTTCGGCATGGGCGTGGTCCTGTTTATCATCTCCGCCACGCTGGTGGGCATCGTCCGTCTGGTTTCCAAGAAGAAGAGGGGGTAGGCTATGTCCGATTCCGTTGACACGACGGTCGATACGACCTCGTCGCGCGAGCGCATCAAGCGTGCCCTTTCCCATGGCAAGAAGGGCCGCATCAACAAGGACCTGTCCAACAAGATCATGCTTGGCGTGTTCCGTGCCGCGGCATACATCACCACGCTGGTGCTTGTCGCTATCATTGCCTATGTGGTCATTAACGGCCTGCCGCATATCTCGCTCGACTTTATCTTCGGTTGGCCCCAGGGCGTCAACGCCGAGGGCGGAATTTGGCCCACGATCGTCTCGACCGTCTATGTGACGGCGCTCGCCATGCTTATCTGCACGCCGATCGCTGTGCTGGCAGCCGTCTATCTGGCCGAGTACGCCAAGCAGGGCAAGGTCGTCGAGCTCATTCGCTACGCTGCTGACGCTTTGGCCTCGGTGCCCTCCATCGTTATGGGCCTGTTTGGCTACGCCTTGTTTGTCGAGGCCATGGGCCTGGGCCTTTCGATGGTCTCGGCCGCTCTGGCGCTCGCGCTCTTGATGCTTCCCATCGTCATGCGCACCACCGAAGAGGCCATTCGCGCCGTCCCGCGCTATATCCGTTGGGGCGCGTACGGCCTGGGCGCCACCAAGTGGCAGGTTGTCTCCAAGATTGTGCTTCCTTCTGCCTTTGGCCGTGTTGCCACGGGCATCGTCCTCGCCATCGGCCGCGCCATTGGCGAGACCGCGGTGGTGCTCTACACCATGGGCCAAGCCATCAATCTACCTATTTCGCCGCTCGATTCCGGCCGCCCCATGACGGTTCACCTGTACCTGCTTGCCAACGACGGCATCAACATGAACGCAGCCTACGGCACCGCGCTCTTGCTGATGGTGATCATTCTGGCCTTCAACCTGTTTGCGCGCTTCCTGTCGCGCAAGCGTCGCTAGTTAAGGAGTCCCATGTCCGTTTATCAGTCCGCTCCCACGCTGGAGCAAGCGGCCATTACGGCCAAGGATTTCAACTTTTGGTACGGTGACTTTCATGCGCTGACGGGGCTTGACCTCAACATCGCCAAAAACGCCATCACCGCCTTCATTGGCCCTTCGGGCTGCGGCAAGTCGACGTTTTTGCGCTGCATCAACCGCATGAATGATCTGATCGAGGGTACGCGCGTCGAGGGCACCATGACGCTCGACGGCAATGATATCTATGCCGAGGGCGTCGACCCGGTCGACCTCCGTCGTCGCGTGGGCATGATCTTTCAGCAGCCCAACCCGTTTCCCAAATCCATCTACGAGAATGTCGCCTTTGGCCCTCGTCTACAGGGCGTGACTAGCAAAAGCGACCTCGATGACATCGTGGAAGAATCGCTCAAGCGCGCCAACCTCTGGAAAGAGGTATCCAATCAGCTCAACAAGGATGGTTTGGCGCTCTCGGGCGGTCAGCAGCAGCGTCTGTGCATCGCGCGCGTGCTTGCGGTGCAACCCGATGTCCTTCTGATGGACGAGCCCTGCTCCGCCATCGACCCCACGTCCGTCTCTAAGGTCGAGGATCTGATGGCCGAGCTGGCGCCCGAGATGACGATCATCATCGTCACGCATTCAATGCAGCAGGCAGCTCGTATCAGCGACTACACCGCATTCTTCTTGCAGGAAGTTGCCGGCGAGCCCGCCACGCTCATCGAGTATGGTCAAACCGACGCGATCTTCACCAGCCCGGTGGACTCGCGGACGGAAGACTATATCACCGGCCGCTTTGGCTGATCGGTGCGACTAGTCCCAAGCCGATCGGACCTAGTCCGGTGCGTATTCACTGTGCGGGCGGCATGACCGCACCCAACTGATTGGAGTGAACCATGCGCAAACTGTTTTCCCGTCAGCTCGTCGAGGCCCGTCACGAGATGCTGAGCATCTATGAGGCCGTCGATCTAGCCCTCCACGATGCCGTGAAGGCCTATGTGACCGACGACCGCAAGCTCGCCACCAAGACCAAGAAGCGCACGCTTTCGATTGACGCGCGCTGCGCCAACCTGGAGGCCGTCTGCTACAACCTGATCGCCACGCAGTCACCGGTCGCCTCCGACTTCCGCCTGCTTCAGACGATCATCTACGTCGACTTTAACCTGCAGCGCATGACCGATAAGGTCCGTCAGATCTGCCGTGCCACGCGTCATATGATCAAGGCCGACATCTCGCTGCCCAAGGAGCTTGTCGGCACGGTTGAGGCCGAGGCTGAGGCCGTCTACCAGGTGCTGGGCTCTTCGCTTTCTGCGCTCGTCACCAATGATATGTCCATCATCTGCAACCTGGCCGTCGAGGACGAGCCAGTGCACGCTGCCTACGAGAAGTTCTTCCGCACCTTTAACCGTATGGATACGGGCGACTTTATGGACGACGACAGCAACTATGACGACCTGCGCCGCGCCATCATGGTTTCGCGCTACCTCGATCGCATCGCTTCGATTTCCATCGATGCCGCTTGCCGTCTGACCTTCCTGTTGACTGGTCAGCGTATGAACGCCGGCGATATCGCCCGCACTGATGAGGACGAGCTCGAGAGCATGCGCGTGCCTTCGGGCGAGGGTGTTATCATGAGGCCCGCCGTCGACACGCGTTACGTTGCCAAGGTGCCCGCCCACGAGGTCAGCGAGGGTCTTCGCTACCTGCTCGATCATCTTGAGGACGAGGACGATGGCGAGGACGACGAGGAGTAAGTGACCCCGTTCGTCGAAAGATTGTAAATACCTAAGTGAGCGCGGCCTTGCACATGCGGGACCGCGCTCTTGCGTTAGCATGGGACTACTTGTTTGGCTGTCAGCGGAGGCGATTAGCAATGGATAACTATTTGGACTTGATGCGCGCTCGCCGCGAGCAGATTCTGGAACGTTTTTATGCGGCGCTCGATCGCGCGGGCCGCCCCCACGACGCCGCGCGCCTCATTGCCGTGTCCAAGACCGTTGGTGTCGATGAGACCGTTGCCGCCATCCAGGCGGGGTATCGCCATTTTGCCGAGAACCGCCCGCAGGAGCTGGTTCGCAAGCTCACGGGTCTGGCGGAGCATCCGGAGCTGCCCGAGGTGCGCTTCGATATGATCGGCAACCTGCAGACCAATAAGATCAATGCGGTGCTGGGCTCAGCCGAGCTGATTCACTCGGTGGGTTCGCTGCATCTGGCACAGGCGATCTCGAGCCGTGCTGTCCGCAAGATTGAGGCAGGCGAGCTCGCCGGTCCCCAGCGTGTGCTCATCGAGGTCAATGTGAGTGGTGAGGAGTCGAAGGGAGGCTTTTCGCCCGATGAGATTCGCGCCGCCGCGGGTGAGCTTGCGGAACTTGAGGGAATTTGCGTACAGGGGCTTATGACTATGGCGCCCCGGGGGAATAAGGATGTGGCACGCCGCACCTTTGCGGGGCTTCGTGAGCTGAGGGATGAGCTGGAGGCGGCGCATCCCGATTTGAACTTGCCTGAGCTTTCCTGCGGCATGAGCGAGGACTTTGAGCCTGCCCTTGAGGAGGGCTCTACGCTCGTTCGCCTGGGCAGGGTAGTATTTAGCCCGGAGTTTGCAGTAAAATAAGGCTCTGAAGTGCGCACTGATTATCGGGGCGCCTGCACTAAACCGCGAGAGGACACAACCATGGGCTTCCTTGACGAGATTAAAAATAAGATGCACCTGGGCGGCCAGCAGGGTTACGACCAGGGTTATGGCCAGGACGACGACTACGGCTACGATGACGGCTATGACGATGGTTATCAGGGCAACGGCTACAGCGGTGCTTCGGGCGAGGGCTTCTACACCCAAGACGAGCCGAGCAACGGCCTGCTTGGTCAGACGCGCCGTGGTGAAGCTGAGTCGGTTGCCGTGTATACGCGCTCCGGTCAGCTGGTCGGCGATGACTCCCGCCATGCCACGACGTATAACCCGCCTTCGCGCTCGCAGGACAGTGTTGCGAGCGGTTATCGTCCTGGTGCCTATGACACGCCGTCGAGCTACGCCGAGAACACCCGCGCCCGTGCCGCCGCTGCACCCGCGCCTGCACCGAGCGATGCCTCGGCCTATGCGAGCAATATCATCAACGCCACGCCGCAACTGCCGGCCTATGTCCTGCGCCCCGAGAGCTATGACGACGTGGAGACCGTGGTGCGCCGCGTTCGCACCAAGCAGCCTGTCGCACTGATTTTTGTGGGCGTACGCACCGAAGTTGCCAAGCGCGTCTTGGACTTCTCTTACGGCTTTGCCTGCGGTCTGGGCGCCACGGTCAAGGAGGTAGGCGACCGCGTGTTCATGGTGCTGCCCGCCGGTTGCGAGGTCAAAGATTCCGATCTCAAGAAGCTTCGTGCCGACGGCTACCTTAAGTAAAGACAAGACGAGGAGATTCCCATCAACATCTACACTATCGTCCAGCTGGTCAACACGCTGTTCAACTTCTATTCCACGCTCATTGTCGTCTACTGCTTTATGACGTGGATTCCCATGAAGCAGGGTGGTTTACTTCAGGATATTGCTGCGGTGCTCGATAGCGTGTGCGGTCCGTGGCTCAACCTGTTCCGTCGTTTCATTCCGCCGATGGGCGGTATCGATTTTTCGCCGGTCGTTGCGATTATTGCGTTGCAGTTGGTGCAGAGGCTGGTTCTGCAGCTTCTTATAGGTATACTCGTATAGAACTGACTTTGTAACTTACGTCGGGCGTGTAGCGCCGAGGCGATGAAAAAGGAGACTTGTTATGGCTATTACCCCTGCAGACATCCAGGCTCAGACTTTCTCTGAGGCCAAGCGTGGCTACGATCCTGCCGAGGTCGACGTCTTCTTGGAGACGCTGTCCTCTGAGGTTGACGCTATGCTCGCTAAGATCGTCGACCTTAAGGGTCGTCTGACTGCTACCGAGCAGCAGCTTGCCGATGCACAGGCTCAGCTTGCCCAGGCTCAGGATGCCACCGCCCAGGCCGTTCCTGCCGCCCCTGTGGCTGCTCCCGCCCCTGACTTCTCCGCTCAGGAGCGCCAGATTTCCGCTGCCCTGATCGCTGCCCAGCAGACCGCTGAGACCATCGTCAACGATGCCAACGAGAACGCTGAGCGTATCCGCAACGAGGCTGACGCCAAGGCCCGCGAGGTTATCCGCCAGGCTCTGACCGAGAAGCAGGCCGAGCTCGAGGAAATCGACCGTCTGAAGGCTTCCCGCGAGGAGTTCAAGGCCGAGTACCTCAAGCTCATCCAGCACTTTATGGACGATGCCCAGAACTCCTTCCCGGCCGACCTCATGGCCTCCACGCCGGTCGGTTCTGCCGCTTCTCCCGCGGTGACCGTTCCCGCCGCCGAGCCGCTGCCCGTCGCCGATCCGGTTGTCCCCGTGGCCGATCCCTTCGCCCCGATCGACAACTTTGCCGCCGACGACCTGGACTAGCATCAGAGCTACAATCTAGTGTCCTTAAGAGGAGCTCGCACCTGCGGGCTCCTTTTTTGTGGCTGTATACGGGTTGGGAAACAAAACGCCGAGCTCTGCATGCGATAGGACAGAACTCGGCGAAGGGCGCGTGGTAAAAGGTAGATTTTAAGGTATGTCTAAAAACTACTTGAGGAGGAAGTTGGAGAGGGGAATAGTGCGGGCCTCGCGATGCTCGGGATCGGCGATGTGGTCGGCGGGATAGCCACAGACGAGCATGTGATAGGGATAGACGCCCTTGGGCAGATTGAACTGCTCCTGTGCCACCTCAGGCTTAAAATGGCATACCCAGCACGTTCCCAGGCCCTGCTCGGTGGCCTCCATCATCATCTGGTCGCACAAGATGGACGTATCGATTTCACTGGAATTCATCTGGTCATACGGGCGCACCCAAGCATCATCGGTAACGCTGCAAATAAGGAAGGCAAGCGGAGCTCCAAAGATAGACCCATCACGAGCAAACCGAGGCTGACAAGCAGCAGCCTTCTCCAACAGCTCAGGCGTATCCAGCACCATCACACGGGCTGGATGATTATTACAAGCAGAAGGAGCAATACGCCCAGCCTCAACAATGGCATCCACCACAGCCTGCTCAACAGGACGGTCCTCAAAAGAACGACAAGAATACCGACCACGAGCCAGATCCAAATAAGACATACAAGCCCTCCTAAAATTAAAAATCAAACAAACCAAAAGTAACCCAAAGAGTACCCAAAGCAGCAATCAGCCAAACGCTCATCAAGGGCCAAAGTGTCCGAACGGATACCAAAGGTCCCTTCAGCCAAACCCCCATCGCGCTAAATCTATCAGCCAAAGTTCCCAATGGTGGTACGTAAGGCGAAGGGCCGGCCACGGTTTACTTTCGAACGACTCTGCAAAGCAGCCGGAGTGAGAAAGCAAACCGTGGCCGGCCCTTCGCCGCCGGGACACGTACCCCCAATTAACTGTTCTTCATGACAATCGAATCCACGACATCGGCCACATTCTCGCAGCAGTCGGCGCAGTACTCCAGGAAGGCGTACACGTCACGCCAGGCGATGACCTCGAGCGGGTCCTTGCCGTTGACATGCAGGTTACGCATGGCGTTGATATAGAGCTCGTCGGCCTCGGACTCGATGGTGTTGATCTGGATGACGAGTTCGCGCAGAGTCTTGGACTTGCGGTAGTTGGGAAGCTCGACCATAAGGTCCTTCATGGCGCAGCAGGCGTCGGTCACCTTGTGAGCGATGACGATGGCATCGGGATGGATGCTCTGGATGTTGGTGAAGTAGACGCGCTGCACGACGCCCTCGATGCGGTCGAGCACGGTGTCGAGCGAGCAGCTCATCAGGTCCAGATCCTCGCGCTCAAGCGGGGTGATAAAGGCGGTGAGCAGGGCGTCCTCAAGCTCATGGTGCTTCTTGTCGGCCGCATGCTCGATCGCATGCATCTTGTCGAGCATATCGTGAATCTTTGCGGGATCGAAGTTCTCGAAAATCTTGGTAAGCAGCTCGGCGGCCTGGACGGCGAGGTCGGCGCAAGCGACGTAGTTGTCAAAGTAGAACGAATCGGGTTTCTTTGCCATGAGTGGGTCCTTTCGAGGCGAAGACGGGTGGGTGAGGTGTTACGGTCCGGATGGACGTTCGGTTTGATTAGATGAACATCATGAACAGCTTGGCCATGACAAAGCTGATGAGTCCGCAGGCGGGGAAGGTGAAGAACCAGGTGAACATCATGTCCTTGACGACGCCGAAGTTGATGGCCGAGAGGCGTTTGACGGCACCGACGCCCATGATGGCGCAGGTCTTGATGTGCGTGGAGGACACGGGGATGCCGGTAAGGGTGGCAAGCAGCAGGTTCGCGGCGCCCGCCAGGTCGGCGGAGAAGCCCTGGTACTTTTCGAGCTTGACCATGCTCTGGCCAACGGACTTGATGATGCGCTCGCCGCCCACGCTGGTGCCGATGCCCATGGTGGCCGAGCATAGCAGCATAATCCAGATGGGGATGCCGGCATCGCCGACGCTCGTCTGGCCGCTGGCAAAGGCCACGCCTAAAAAGAGCACGCCGATGAACTTCTGTCCATCCTGCGCGCCGTGCATAAAGCTCATGGCCGCAGCGCTCGCGATCTGAGCGTATTTAAAGAAGACATTGGCACGTCGCCTGTTGGCGGCGGCGAAAAGAATCGAGACGAGCTTGCACAGGACCCAGCCCATGACAAAGCCCAGGCCGATGGAGAGCGCCAGGCCGTAGATGACCTTCATCCACTCGTGGACGTTGACGCTGCTCGCACCGCCGAGGGCGATGGCGGCACCGGTCAGGCCGGCGATAAGGCTGTGGCTTTGCGAGGTGGGGATGCCAAAACGCGACGCTGTGGCGCCGTAGACGACGATGGAGAACAGCGCCGCGCACAGACAGGCGAGCGCCATGGTGCTGTTTCCGCCAAAGTCGACAATATGGGAGATGGTGTTGGCGACGCTCGCGTTAAAGTGCGTCATGATGAGCACGCCAAGGAAGTTGAATGCGGCACTCATGAGAATAGCGGCGCGGGCGGGCATGCAACGCGTAGTGACGCAGGTCGCGATGGCGTTGGGTGCGTCGGTCCATCCATTGACGAAGATGGCGCCGAGCGCGAGGATCACGGTGACGGCAAGGACTGGGTTCGACACAAGTTGGCCGAGGAAGGTTGAGAACGTTACGTCCATATATGGGCTTTCTCGAAGTTTGCAGGCACGTTACAGAAACATGATAAATCGTATCACCTCCTGCGGGTTTCTTTACCGAGTTCTGATGGGAGCAGTGAATTTTTTGGCACTAAAAATGAATATTAGCCCTGTTGACCGTGGGTGTTCTTTTTGCTAACACACCATGAGGACACGTGCGCGCGCCCCAACACCCCAAAACCACAGCCTGTTCGCTTTACAACATGCAAACATGCGTTCGATAATAGGAGGCATGGAATATCGACAGACAGATGGCAAAACTCGGCGCGTGCACAAGCAGTATGTGGACGTCGTGGCTCGCATCCTCGCGGGCGGACAGGTCGTGCCGGTCACCGTCTGCTGGGTCGACGGTCGTTGCTTTACGATTGACGAGATTGTCTCGACCACTGGGTTTGGCCTGACGGTTCACGGCATTCGTACGGCAACCTATAAGGTGCGTTTTGGCGGGCACGCGACCGAGTTGTATCTGGAAGAACAAGCACGCGAGCGACCGGATGGCTCGCAGACTCATCTGATGCGTTGGTGGGTGTGGGCGTTCGACCGAACACTCGAGAGCGAGCGCCGCAGGTAAGAACGCGTGGCGTTCGGGTACAATGGCAGGGAACTTGTCAGCTACGGCGCCGTCGCGGTGCTTTTTGAAAGGACGAAATTATGAACGATATCCAGGGCTATCAGAATGGCCCCATCGAGACCGGCGCAAGCCGTGCCAAGGAGATGTCGCCGCGCGCGTACAACCTTGTCATGTCTGCTCTGATCTTTTTGGGCTTTTGCGCCATGGGCGCTGGTGCTTACTTTACGAGCACCATGTCGTTTGCGCGCATGATGATGAGCGGCGCCGCTTTGCCGCTGGTCTTTGGCTCATTTATTTTGACCATCGTCGGCATGGTCATGATGTCGGCTGCTGCCAGCAAACAGTCCGTGGGCCTGTCACTCGTGGGCTACGTGGTCTTTGCGAGCACCTTTGGCCTGACGGCGTCGTTTGGTCTTGCCAACTACGACCTGCCTACCATTAACACCGCCTTTATCGCCACGGCCGCCATCACCTTTGTCTTTGGTGCGCTGGGCGTGACCTTCCCCAAGTTCTTCCAGCGTGTGTATGGCATTGGTTTTGGCATCCTGCTTGCCACGATTCTGGTCGAGATCGTGCTGATGTTCATGGGCGTTTCGCAGTCCATCACCGACCTGATCGTGATCGTGGTGTTCGCCGGCTTCATCGGCTACGACACCTATGTGGCAACGACGGTGCCGCCCACGCTGCCCAACGCCGTGCTCATGGCATCCAACCTGTTCGTGGACATCATCAACGTGTTCCTGCGCATTCTGAACATCCTCGGTCGTCACGATTAAAGCGCGGCATTGCGATGCTTCCTGCCGGACACGGTAAAACGATGCGAAAGGCGGTCCTTCGGGGCCGTCTTTTTTGTGCGCGGCGGGGTATCATGGATGGGAAAAGCCGATAGCGGCAGCGACAGGAAAGGTGACCACTTATGGCAGACGTCGACAACAGGAACCGTAACCGCAGGTCCAACCGAGCGGGTCAGCCCAATCCCAAGCGCGAGGCCCGTGCCAAGGCCGCCGAGCGTCACGTGGCAACTGTGTCCGAAGCGTGTGCCAAGGATATCGAGCGTTCGCTTGCCGATGTTCGCGAGTTTGACGGTATGCCTGCCGGCTTTGTCGCGGCGATGAAGGCCAAGGTTCAGAGTGCTGTGGCCGCCGAAGAACAGGTTGCCGAGGACGTCGAGGGCGCGGAGGCTGCCGAGGTCGAGGCAGCGCTCGAGCCCGTCGAGGAGCCTGCCGAGGAAATCGCTGAAGCTGAGTCCGCGCCTGCAGAGGAGCCCGCTCCGGTTCTGCCCGAGGTTACCGTGCTCGATGCCTCCGCCACGCAGGCCATCCTGGACAACGGTCGTGGCTATGCGCAGTTCTGCGACATGGCCGTGCTCGCCTTTGCCTCGTTCACTAACCCGGGCGGTGGCTATATTCAGGGTTATCTGGGCCAGGAGGCCACGCTGTGCGCCGATTCGTATCTGTACAACGTTCTCGATAAGCAGCGTAAGTGGTACGGCGAGAACCGTCGCCGCAACATCAACTGCGAGCTTTACCGAAACCGTGCGCTGGTGGTGCCTGCGGTACGCTTCGACCGCAACCACGTGCATGCGTATGCCGACGTAATCGTTGCCGCCGCGCCCAACGTCAAGCGCGCTCGCCAGGAGTATCGCGTGGGTGACGATGCCCTGCTGGACGCCCTGCGCGATCGCATTCGCTTTGTGCTTGCCATCTGCGACGAGCTAGGTCGCGAGAAGCTCGTGCTGGGCGCTTGGGGCTGCGACAACAACGGCTTTGACGCAGAGGCCGTGGCCGAGCTCTTTCGCAAGGAGCTCGCGTCGGGCGACTTTAAGGTCAAGCAAGTCTTCTTTGCCGTGCCTTCTACGCGCTGGGATGAGGATTTTGCCAAGTTCGAGCACGTGCTGGCAAACTTCCCCGAGCGCAACGAGGAGCCCTATGCCCAGGTTGCCGCCCGCGCCGCAGCCGCCCGTGCCGCCGAGCAGGCTCAGGCCGCTGCCGAGGATGACGAGGATGACGACGACTGGCGCAAGTACCTGTAAACGGTGCGCGTGATGCGATATACCGAGCCGACGGGGGCTGCTCCCGTCGGCTTTTTATTGAGTGGGGAGCTTATGATGAAAAACGTTCTGTGCTTTGGTGACAGCAACACCTATGGCTATGATCCGGCTGGTATGCGCGATGGCACCGCGGTGCGCTATGCGCAGGATGTGCGCTGGTGCGGCGTGGCCCAACGTGACTTAGGCGAGGGCTGGCATGTAATTGAAGAAGGCCTCAACGGCCGCACGACGGTACGCGACGATATGTGCCATCTGGACACCAATCTTAACGGCATCCGCGCGCTGCCGATGCTGCTCGAGGCTCATAAGCCGCTGGACGCCATTGTGATCATGCTGGGCACCAACGACTGTAAGACGGTCTTTAACGTGACAGCTTCCGATATCGCCCGTGGCGCCATGGCGCTGATTCGCGCCGTCCGCGCGTTTCCGTGGACCGACGCTGCGCCTTGCCCGCGCATCCTGCTGATGGCTCCTATCAAGATCAAGCCGCAGATCGCCGATGTATATATGACCGATTTTGACGAGCGTTCCGTCGAGGCATCTGAACATTTTGGCGAGTACTATGCGCACGTGGCCGAGCAGTTTGGCTGCGACTTTTTGAATGCCGCCGAGTTTGCCGAGCCGGGCGATATCGACTATCTGCATATGATGCCCGAAAGCCACGAGAGCTTGGGACATGCCGTGGCAGCCAAGCTCCAAGAGATGCTCGGTGAGTAGCGCGACCCCAAGCCACCGCAAAGGGGACGGGCGCCTTTGCGGTGGTTTTGCCCGGGTAAACGAACGGATTGGTTGCCATATGGGCATGGATGAGCTCATCGACCTCTTTGTCGAGGGCGATGAGCTCGTCTCCAATACCGCTTTTGAGGATTTGGATCTTGCCTGCGACGTGGCGAACGGCGCGACCTTCGATGGCGTCGTGTTCCGATCTTGCGAGTTCGATAGCGTTGACTGGAGCGGCTCGACGTTTCGCGACGTGGTGTTTCGCGGTTGCCGCTTTATCCGCTGCAACATGGAAGGCTGCTGGCTCAACCGCTGCGACTTCGTTGACTGCTCGGCGCCGGGGCTCAACTTGCTCAGGGCGCGTCTGCCGAGCGTGTCGTTTACATCGTGCGATTTGAGCTATGCGAACCTTTCGGAGGGACGCATTGGCCCCATGGCTGCGCATGACACGCGTTTGACCGAGGCCGCACTCCAGGGGGCAAAGCTGGGGCAATTGCGCTTGGACGGCTGCGACCTGACGCGAATCGATGTGTTCAAGACGCCGCTTTCCGGCGTGGATGTATCGCGATGCGCGTTCGCGGCCCCTGTCATCTCGGGCGACTACCGTGAGCTGCGGGGCCTGACGGTCAATGCCGAGCAGGCACTGGCGCTCTCGGGTTTGTTGGGAATTCAACTCGCCGACGACTAGACGCCCCGGCCCTTTGCTCGACCGCTATCTAAAATCAAACCGTCGCAACATCCGATGATTTTCGCGTTTGCACGATTTTCATCGAATGTTGCGACGGTTTTTGGTGCAAGGTAGCCTGTCTCTTTTTGGCAGGTTACTGGCTATTTAGTATTGCCACAACTAACGGCGTGCCATCTACCTGCGGCTTTGCGGGGGAATATCCTAACTTATCCCAAGCGCGTCGAAGGCGGCACGGACGGCCTGTTCGGCGGTGGGGCGGATGTAGTGCCTGCCCGACACGCCGGGGAGGGCGTGGCCCATCAGCATCTCTATGAGGTCCCACGGCAGGCGAAGCTCGACCTCCGCTATCGTACGCCACGAGTTTCGGAGGTTCGACCACGGGATGTGCTCGATGCCGCGGGCGGCGCAGAGTTTCCGCCAGCGGTCGTTGCAAATGCTCCGGTTCATGGGCAGCCCGTCACCCCGGTCGCTCAGCCACTCGCGGCCCTCGGCGGCGCGGGCGTCGTTCCAGTCTTCCAGGGCCA
>OHAD01000359.1_pt1 | contig 55581 bp, 48 predicted proteins | sample 1577011 | NCBI WGS metagenome assembly OHAD01 (sample SAMEA3541510, study PRJEB24748) | human gut metagenome | biome: human gut; feature: human-associated habitat; material: faeces | place: China | collected 2012 | reverse complement strand
GGGATACTCCTCCTCCGTACTTCCGATTATTCTGATCGTATGGTTCATGTCCTATGTAGAACCGATCGCAGACCGGATTTCTCCGAAACCTGTGAAATTCTTTACAAAGCCTCTGATCACAGCCATCGTGACGGGAATCGTGGGCCTGGTGGTCATCGGACCGATCGGGACCATTATCAGCAACTTAATCGCCTCCGGCGTACACAGCTTAAACAATTACTGCAGCTGGCTCGTACCGGCTCTGGTAGGCGCATTTACACCGCTCTTAGTTATGACGGGAACTCATTACGGCCTGATACCCATCGGTATCAACAACCGTATGACCATGGGATACGATACCCTGATTTATCCGGGTATGCTGGGCTCCAACGTGGCCCAGGGCGGAGCAGCTCTGGCGGTAGCCTTAAAGAGCAGGAAATCCGAGATCAGACAGCTGGCGTCCTCCGCCGGAATCACGGCTGTCTGCGGAATTACGGAGCCTGCGCTCTACGGTATCAACATTCGCTTCAAGACACCGCTGTATGCGGCCATGATCGGAGGCGGCGCGGGCGGCTTCCTCGGCAGCAGCTGCCTGCTCCTCGGCCTGCTTGGCGGCCTCGACTTCCTGAGCGCGGGCCTCGATCACCGAGGCGAGCTGCTTGCGGACCATGGCGACATAGGCGTCCTCCAAAGTGGAGGAAGCGGACTTAGCGGGAATCTTCATATCGGCGAGATGACCCATCAGTTCCTTGGAGGTCATGCCGAACTCTTTGGCCAGGGTGGACACACGGACTTTTGCCATATGACTTCACCTACCCTTTCTGGCACCTTGGGTGCCTAGAGACTGAACGAGCGTGAGAGACGCGCCGGGACCTGCCCGGCGCGACCGCGCGCTAGATCAGGTCCTCCGCATCATCGAAGGCGTCGGTGTCGTGGACACCGCAGAAACGGGAGCCGGGACGAGCCTGGTTGCGGCACTGGATGCCGTCCTCGGACACGTACTCGCAGCGGCGGACGTCCTCGTCCTCCTCGTCACCGATCAGGTCGGCGGCGGGCTCCTCGTGAACGGGAACGTTCTTGAGGATGTCGGCGGCAAGCGTCTCGGACTTGATGTCGATGTGCCAGCCGGTCAGGCGCGCGGCGAGGCGGGCGTTCTGGCCCTCCTTGCCGATGGCGAGGGACAGCTGGTCGTCGGGCACGATGACGCCGGCGTAGGCCTTCTCCTCGTCGATGAGGACGCGGGTGACCTTAGCGGGCGACAGGGCGTTGGCGACGTAGACGGCAGGATCGGCATCCCACAGGATGACGTCGACGCGCTCGCCACGGAGCTCGCCCACAACAGCGCGAACACGGCTGCCCTTGGGGCCGACGCAGGCGCCCACGGGATCCAGGCGGTCGTCGAGCGAGTGGACGGCGACCTTGGAGCGCTGGCCGGGCTCGCGGGCGATCGACTTGATCTGGACGGTGCCCTCATAGATCTCGGGCACCTCCTGCTCAAACAGACGACGCATGAGCTCGGGGTGGGTACGGGAGATGACAATCGGCGGACGGCTGTGCTCGCCACGAACCGGCTGCAGGTTGGAGTTGGGGTCGCGAACGTCGATGATCACGGCCTTGATATGCTGGTTGTGCAGGTAGCGCTCGCCCATCGGACGCTCGTTGCGCTCATTCTCATAACGGCGCTGATCGAAGTGCGGCAGCTCGGCCTCGACGCCCTCACGGATCTTGACAATCGTGAAGTCGGGCGTGGACTGCAGCACGGTACCGCTGATGAGGTCACCGATGCGGCCGGAGAACTCCTCGTAGATCTGCTCGCGGGCGGAGTTACGCACGATGGCGTTGATCTCGGCCTTGGCGTGCTGGGCGGCGATGCGGCTCGTGTTCTTGGGGGTAACGTCGATCTCCTCGAACTCGGTGAAGTTGCCCTCCTCGTCCATGGAATCGTCGATCGGCTCCAGGCGGTAGACGTAGATCTTGCCGGTGGTGCGGTCGATGGTCACCTTGGCGCCCCACTCAAGATGCAGGATCTCGGCATAGCTCTTGGCGAGCGACTGCTCCAGGCGGTCGATCAGGTAGAGCTGGTCGATGTGCTTCTCCTGGCAAAGCTCCATCAGGGCGGACATCATGTCGGATGCTGCCATCTTACTTTCCTTCCTTCGCGGGCTTGAAGTCGTAGGTGGGCTTCAACTTGCACTTTTTTACATCAGAGAAATCGAGGGTGACGGACTCGCCGTCCTCGAGCTCGAGGGTCACGTCGGTCTCGGTCGCAGCGGCAATCTTGCCGGCGTACTTGCGACGGCCCTCGGTAGCGGTGGAGGTGAGCTCACAGTTCTCGCCCACAAAGCGGGCAAAGTCACTCGGGCGGCGCAGCGGGCGCGCCATACCCGGGCTCGACACCTCGAGCGTATAGCTCGAAGAGATAGGGTCGAGCTCCTCAATCACATCGCCGACCCACTTGGTGTTGGCCGTGACGTCGTTGAGAGACAGGCTCTGACCCTCGGCACCCTCGATACGCACGCGCACGCAGGGGGCCTTGGTGGCGCCCACGAGCTCGACGTCGACGATGTCGACATCGTGCTGGGGAGCGACGGCCTCGAGCGCGTCGATGATCGCCTGCTCGGTCTTGGTCTTGACCATTGCGGCACCTCCATCCATACAAAAAAGAAGCGGGGCCGAAACCCCACTTCTTTCAATTACAACTTCATTTGCAAGCAAACTATACCAATAGCTGCGGAAACGCGCAAGCACAGTACGAATCTGCAGGTCAGCGTGCGCACAGGTTCTCCACAAGAATAGGACAATTGACCGAGGAGCCCCATGCGGCGCACCCTCAACAGCCCCAAAACGGGCCATGCGTCCCAGCGTGCCGACCGAATCGGGCCCTATGGGCATTCCATCCCTGGGCGCACATCGGCCAGACTAGAGCCGAGAGGCATTCTGTAGCGAGAAAGCCTGCCGCACGCATTGACCGCACAACCTTCCAGCATCTCTACGGCAAGGAGGATCCATGGAACGCCTAGGCACCCTCTGCGCGACCGCGCTCGTCGTCGCTGCCTGCTCGTTCGCTCTGACGGGCTGCAACAACATCGATGGCAAAACCGGAACATGCGAACCGGATCGTGGCAGCACCAAAGCCATCGAGAAAACCGAACCCCCGGTAAGCTTCGACAAAATAGACGAAGACATCGACGATCCCCAGGGCTTAGGTCCCGACCCTCAAGAACAGTTCCCTATCGACCTTGAGGCAGACGAGAACGTCCATGTTACCTGCGTGGGCAAGGACACCGACGGCTACGGCGACGCCGCGCTCGTCTTTACGGTAACCAACAACACCGGTGTCGACATGATGTTTGGCGATGTGGACTCCTATGCCTACGTCAACGGCGTGGTCCGCGATGTGCGCATGCGCCAGCAGGTCGCAGCAGGCGAGGAAACGCGCGCCATGCTCACCTTTGTAGGCACCTTCGACGACCCGGACTTTAATGTGAACAACGACCTCAACGACATCTACCTCAACATTTGGATGATCGAGGAGCAAACGGGCAATGTTTACTTTAGGGACCTGGTACACATCCCGTAGAAGACGGTGCGACGCACTGACTAAGCAGGTCATACAACACAAAACGAGGGACGACCCAACCGGATCGCCCCTCGTCTTTTATGCGTCAGTTAAGTGCGCAGTGCTTACTTGACCACCAGGTTGACCAGCTTGCCGGGCACGCAGATGGCCTTGACGACCGTCTTACCCTCGAGCCACTTGGCGACGGCGGCCTCGGCGGCAGCCTGCATCTCCTCGTTGGAGGCGTCGCGGGCGACGTCGATGCGGCCACGGACCTTGCCGAGCACCTGGACGACGATCTGCACCGTGTCCTCGATGGACTCGGCCAAGTCGAACTCGGGCCAGGCGGCGGTGTAGGCGTTGCCCTCGCAGCCGAGGGCCTCGTGCCACAGTTCATCGGCCCAGAACGGGCAGATGGGGGCAAGGACGCTCACGATATCCTTAGCCACGCCGTAGCACAGCGCCTTGTCGCGGGCGGCACCCTCGGTGGCGTTGAGGTAGGCGCTCGCCGCGTTGACGAGCTCCATGACGGCCGAGATGGCGGTGTTGAACTGGCCGCGATCGAAGTCCTCGGTGCACTTGGCGATGGTGCGGTGACGCTCGCGATAGAGCTTCATCGCGACCTCGTCGAGCGCGGACTTGTCGAAGGCCACGTTGGCGTCGCCGGACTGGACGAGCTGCCAAACGATACGCCAGGCGCGCTTGATGAAGCGGTTGGCGCCCTCAACGGCCTTGGGGTCCCAGTCGAAGTCCTTCTCGGGCGGGGCGATAAACAGGATCGCCAGACGCATGGTGTCGGCGCCGTAGGGCTCGATGACCGAGCTCGGGGGCACGACGTTGCCCTTGGACTTGGACATGGTGTCGCCGTTCTCGTCCTTGACCATGCCCTGGCACAGCAGGTTGGTGAAGGGCTCGTCCACACTCAGCAGGCCCAGGTCGCGCAGTGCCTTGGTAAAGAAGCGGCTGTAGAGCAGGTGCAGAATGGCGTGCTCGATGCCGCCGATGTAGTTATCGACAGGCATCCAACGATCGGCAGCCTCGCGGGAGAAGGGCAGCTCGGTGTTGTGCGGGTCCGTATAGCGCAGGTAATACCAGCTGGAGCAAGTGAAGGTGTCCATGGTATCGGTCTCGCGCTTGGCCGGGCGGCCGCAGACCGGGCAGGTGGTCTCGTAGAACTCCTTGCACTCGGCGAGGGTCTCGCCGGCGCCCAGGTCCAGGTTCTCGGGCAGCGTTACCGGCAGCTGATCCTCGGGCACGGGCACGATGCCGCAGTGCTCGCAGTGGATAGCCGGGATGGGGTTGCCCCAATAGCGCTGGCGGCTGATGAGCCAGTCGCGCAGACGGAACTCGACCTTGCGACGACCGCAGCCCATGGCCTCGAGGTCGGCCACGATTGCAGCTTCACCCTCGGAGTGCTTGCCACCGCGCATTCCGGTGTACTTGCCGGACTGGACGAGCGTGCCCTCGGCAGCGTGGGCGCAATCCCAGTCGACGGTCTCGGCATGGAAGGTATCGATGGTCTCGCCGTTGGCCTCGACGGCAGCACGGTCGTCATCGTCCAGGATGATCGGCACGATCGGCAGGTCGTACTTGCGGGCGAACTCAAAGTCGCGCTGGTCGCCGCAGGGAACGGCCATGACGGCGCCGGTGCCGTAGTCGGCCACGACGTAGTCGGCAACCCACACGGGGACCTTCTCGCCGTTGACCGGGTTCACCACGTAGCGGCCGGTAAAGGCACCGTGCTTCTCGAGGGTGCCCTGGGCACGCTCGACGGCGGAGATATGCTTGGAGTCCTCGACGATCTTGGTCACGGCCTCCTCGTACTCCGTACCCTCGACGAGCTCGTGCAGACGCGCGTACTCGGGAGCCAGGACAAAGAAGGAGACACCGAAGAGCGTGTCGGCTCGCGTGGTGAAGACGGTGATCTTACCCTCGTCGCCCTCGATGGGCTCGCCATCCTGGTCGCACAGGGTAAAGTCGACCTCGGCGCCCTCGGAACGACCGATCCAGTTGGCCTGCATCTGCTTGACGCGCTCGGGCCAGCCGGGGAGCTTCTCCAGGTCGTCGAGCAGCTCCTGGGAGTAATCGGTAATCTTGAAGTACCACTGCTCCAGGTCGCGCTTCTCGGGCTCGGTGCCGCAGCGCCAGCACTTACCCTCGGTGACCTGCTCGTTGGCCAGAACGGTCTTACAAGTGGGACACCAGTTGACCGGGTTCTTCTTACGGTAGACCAGGCCCTTTTCCCACAACTTCTCAAAGATCCACTGACCCCAACGGTAATAATCGGGACTGCAGGTCTTGACCATGCGATCCAGATCGTAGGAGAAGCCCATGCGCTTCATCGTGGCGAGAGCCTGGTCCATGTTCTTATACGTCCAGGCGGCAGCCTGCGTGTTGTGCTTGATGGCGGCGTTCTCGGCAGGCAGGCCAAAGGCGTCAAAGCCGATGGGGTGCAGCACATCGTAGCCGCGCATGCGGGCCTGACGGGCCATGGCATCGCCGATGGTATAGTTGCGCGCGTGGCCCATGTGCAGGTCGCCCGACGGATACGGGAACATCTCGAGCACGTACTTCTTGGGCTTGCTGGCGTCGGTGTCGACGGCAAAGAGGTTGGAGTCCTCCCAGGCCTTCATCCACTTGGACTCAATGGCCTGCGCGTCGTAGGCAGGGATCTCATCCTTATGATCTGTGCAATCGCACATATCAGCTCCTTTAATCTTTAATGGGGTCGGTCGGCTTAGCTTTATTCGCTACTGCGGACAGTCCTGCGCAAGACGAAGAGCACATTAAGTGCTCTTCTTTGCGTGCGGAACTTGTAGCGAACAAAGCTAAGCCGCCCGACCCTAAGGTTAACTTGACTGATGATAGCAAATACAACAAGCGAGATGCCTGCGACTTGCAGGCATCTCGCTTTATCTAAATAACGTGGTTGATACTCAACCTTTATGTGCAGCTCTTATCCTATCGATAAGACACAGACTGCTGAGAGTCTTTCACGACAACGTCGTGGGCTCCGCCTTCGACGATCGAGGTCGAGCTTACCAGGGTCAGGCGTGCCTTTTCCTGGAGCTCGGGGATCGAGAGGGCACCGCAGTTGCACATCGTGGACTTGACCTTGTAGAGCGTGCCGCCCACGCCGTCCTTGAGGGAGCCGGCGTAGGGAACGTAGGAGTCGACGCCCTCGACGAAGCTGAGCTTCGCGGCGCCGCCCAGGTCGTAGCGCTGCCAGTTGCGGGCACGCGCAGAACCCTCGCCCCAGTACTCCTTCATGTACTGGCCGTTGACGTTGACGCGCTCGGTCGGGCTCTCGTCAAAGCGGGCGAAGTAGCGGCCCAGCATCATAAAGTCGGCGCCCATGGCAAGGGCGAGCGTCATGTGGTAGTCGTAGACGATGCCGCCGTCGGAGCACACGGGCACGTAGACACCGGTCTCCTCGTAGTACTCGTCACGGGCGCGGCAGACGTCGATCAGCGCGGTGGCCTGGCCACGACCGATGCCCTTGGTCTCGCGGGTGATGCAAATGGAACCGCCGCCGATACCGACCTTGATGAAGTCGGCCCCGCAGTCGGCCAAGAAGCGGAAGCCCTCGGCGTCGACGACGTTACCGGCACCGACCTTGACGTCCTCGCCGTAGTTGGCGCGGATCCACTCGATGGTGCGCTTCTGCCACTCGCTGAAGCCCTCGGAAGAATCGATGCACAGGACATCGGCACCGGCCTCGATGAGCAGCGGCACGCGCTCGGCATAGTCGCGGGTATTGATACCGGCGCCGACCATATAGCGCTTGTCGTTATCGAGCAGCTCGTTGGGGTTGGTCTTGTGGCTGTCGTAGTCCTTGCGGAAGACGATGCCCATAAGGTGATCGTTGTCGTCGACGATAGGTAGGGCGTTGAGCTTGTTGTCCCAGATGACGTCGTTGGCAACCTTGAGGCTGATGTTCTTGTCGCCCACGATGAGCTGCTCGCGCGGGGTCATGAACTCGGAGACCTTCTTCTGGTGGTCATCGCGGCTGGGACGATAGTCACGGCTGGTGACAATGCCCAGGAGCTTGCCCTTGGGAGTGCCGTCGTCGGTGACCGGCATGGTGGAGTGGCCGGTCTTCTCCTTGAGCTCGATGACCTGCTCCATGGTCATGTCGGGGGTCAGCGTGGAATCGGACTGAACGAAGCCAGCCTTGTGATCCTTGACGGCCTTGACCATAGCAGCCTCGGACTCGGGGGTCTGAGAACCGTAAATGAAGGACAGGCCACCCTCGGTAGCGAGCGCGACACCCATGTCGACGCCCGAGACGGACTGCATGATGGCGGAAACCATGGGGATGTTCAGGGTGATTGCCGGCTTCTCACCGCGCTTGAAGCGGGTTAGCGGCGTCTTAAGAGAGACGTTGTTGGGGATGCACTGCGAGGACGAGTAGCCAGGGACCAGCAGATACTCCGAAAACGTGTGGGACTCACCGGGAAAGAACGTAGCCATGTTTCTCCTTTTTCCATGCGACCGGTCGGCTGCAGGCCTCGTAGGACCCAGCCCAACCTTGGGCGCCCAATACTGGGGAAGTATCTTAACGCACTTTGACTGCTACAATGCATGGTTTAGAAAGAGCACACGAGGGTTTGACGCAGGCTTTGCGTTTGCCCAGCAAATACTTTAGCGGGGAGACGTGGAGCGTATGAAGTACAAGACGACGGCAAAGTTGGTCATTCAAGCGTGCGACAAGGATTTGCCGGGCGTGTTCGGCCATGGCTGCGTCTTGCTGCTGCAGGGTATTGCCCGGGAGCACTCGCTCAACCGCGCCGCCAAGAGCATGGGCATGGCGTATTCTAAGGCCTGGCGCATCGTGAACGAGGCCGAAGGGCAGCTGGGATGCAAACTCATCGAGCGCGACGGCGCCCGCGGATCCACGCTCACGCCGGCCGGCGAGCGAGCCATAGCGGTCTACGAGGAGCTACAGACCGATATCAACAACGTCATCGCTGCCAAGGCCAACGACCTCATCGCCAGCATCAACGCAGGATAGTCCTTTTGGGACTGAATTGTTGTCCAGCGCGCCCTCGGATTGAGGCTCGCGCCACAAAATGGGCCCATCTACTACGTTTAGTTGAATACCCTAGACCATACCGGGCATTATGAAAATAAAACCGCTGGTAGACAGCTTGGCGATTTTCAAAATAAGCGGGTATGGTCGACCCCTACGGCTTAAACGTAGTAAATAGGCCGTTTTCGTGGCACAGACCCCGATTAGCTACTTGCGGAGGGCGTTGTCTAGGGTGGCGGCCACGATCAGGGGGTTGTCGGTGCCGACGAAGAGGCGGATGGTGCACCCCTGCTTGCCGCGTGGAGCCGAAAGGCGCGTCGTTGCGCCGCCGGCCGGCGATGTACGAAACTCCCCCGGCAAAGCATCGAACAAATCGCCCGCACTGCGCTCGATAAGGTCAAACTCAACTGCCGGACCAAAGCCGTGCTCGAGGATTCCAGTTGCAACCGCATGGTCGGGATGCGAGCTCAGTCCGGGATAGCGCACGGCGTGCACCATCTCATTGACAGCCAAGTACTCGGCCAGCGCACGTGCGCGGTCGAAATGTGCCTGCATGCGGGCATCGAGCGAGTCCAGCCCACACTCCAGCACGTCGGCCTCCTCGGTAGAAAGGTCGAGCGCCGACGCACCGCAGCCCGCAAACAACGCGTGCACGCATTCAGCCGCGGCATCCACGCGATGGCGCTTGAGCTGCGAGCGCGCCACCGAAGCGGCAACCAGCTTGCGCGGAGCCTTACCGGCGCATACGCGATCGAGCGCCTCGAGCGACAGCGCAGCGCCCAGCCGCAACGGATCGCAGCCAAAGACGCATGCCACGGTGTTGTCCACAACCAGCAGCGCATGGGCCTCACGCGCCGCCCGACCCAGCGTACGCAGATCGGGCACACGCAGACCAAACCCGCCGATGGAGTTGACGAACCACCACAGGTGCGGCCCCTCGGCATCAAACGAAGCATCAAAGCCCTCGGACGTAGCAGCAAACGCCGCAGCCGCGGGCTCCCCCACCATAGCCACGTCGCAGGCATCAAAGCCGCGCGCAAACACATCGGCAAAGTCATTGGCAAACGCAACCAGGCGATCGCCGGGACGTACAATCCCCAACAGAGACAGCGCCGCCGGCACATGCGGCGCTGCAGCAAGACGTGCCTCACGCGCGCCGGCCCTTGCAGCCCAGGCCTCTTCTAGCTGCTGTACATCCACACGGCACCGTCCCTTCATAAGCAAAAACCCACGATGCGGGTGTTCCCCGCATCGTGGGTAACGGCTGCAGTATAGCGCCGATGGGCGACGAAGCGCCTAGATGCTGAGCGTGTGATAGGTCACGCTCGCACCCGGAGCGTCAACGGTCACGCCATAGGCCTCGGGTGGCCAAAAGCGTCTGCAACGTCGAGCATCTCAAAGTTGGCATCCCAGCTGTCAAAGATACGATGCACCAACACCGCGAGTTCCTCGGCACACAGCAGGGGAAACGGCGCATCTGCCGCACCCTGAAGCGCGACCGACCCGCCCGAGCATGCCTCGAACAACTGCACCAAAAATGGGTCGGTTAATGCTGGCGATGCGGTATACAGATACGGCACGCGCAGGACTTTGGCTTGGATGCCGTTGCGCGATGCATAGTAACGGCACAGGTCGTTGGCAGCGCGGGCGATAATGCCCTTGCCCGTCTGGGCGCCACTGGCGGCCGTGGCGTCGTCGTCACATCCGCCAGTGGTGCCCTCTGCACCCGCGGGCCCCGCAATAAACAGCAGCTGCACATTGCGTCCCATACAGGCACGAAACACCGAGCGCAGCAGCCCAATGTCGCCAAAAGTCACGGTATGCGGGGTGAGGTAGGTAGAAAGGTAGACCACGCGCTCAAACTCGTAGGCCTGGTCCAGGTGCTGCAGCAGCTCTTTCCACGAGGCATGGGGCGACGACTCATCGCGGCGCGCGTCCTGCGCGGCTACGACCTACACATGGTCGCCTGGGAACGCCTTGGAGCAAAAGTCATCGTCAACATATGCGGTGTTGCCAACAACCAGCACCTCCATGGCGTACTCCCCCCCCCTAAAATCCACTTCTGTCATAGTCAAACATGCGTATTTTACGCTGTCAACGCGAGTTGAGGCGCCTTTAAGGCTGTTTTAAGAACTTTTTTAGAGGATGTGGGGACATCGAGAGTGCTAAATGAGCGCCCAATCCGGAAGTGCGGCGAAAATCCGAGAACTGCCGACCAAACCCCTGTTTTAAACTTCCCCGACCTGCGGTTTTGTTGCTAAAAATCGGGCAGTGCTCAGAGATTTTCGATTTGTCCCCGCACTTCCGAAATAACGACTCTGCATCGAGGGTTCTGGAAACAAAGGCGGCATCCGCGACAACATCCAGTTGTCGCGGAAACATCAAAGGGCCGTTGCCGGAAAACCGAACAACGACCCTTCTTGGTCATCGCCTCACGCAGAGTGCACGACGACTGTATCACTGAGAACATCTTACCGTAACGTCTATCAACCCAATAGGGCGCTAATCAGGATCGATCAGGAATGCAGCCGTTCGTCCCAATTTCCATCTAAATAAAACTAAGGGATGCCCTCCGTTAGGAAGGAACCCCCTTGCAAAACGATGACCTATAGCAGACCTTCGTTTTTCATTTAGGACATCATAGCGCAGCATCACTATTTCGAAGAGCGGTTGGACACAAATAGATTGAGAACATTGTTCGCTGCAAGTCCGCCTACAAGAGAACAGGCAACGGTTGTTCTGTCCAAACAGCCAATAATATGGCACCGACTATCAGCGAAAGATTAAGAAGTACCGTTCCGTATTGCGCTCAGGAAATCTGCTCAGCACCGACCTTATTCATGGCGTCAAGTCGAGCCGACTCTGCCCTATCCAACGCGGTAGCAGTTTCAATTAGCTACTTCAAGGTCTTAGCTTTAAAGACTTCTCCGAGATGATTCTGACCGCCATCAAGGTGACCATCTTATTCGAGCTCCTCGTCGAGCGAGCCCTCGCCTCGGAAACCTTCTTGCTCATTTCCAGACCTGACCATGTCGGAAATGTTCTCACCGTTGAGTTCATCGTGCAACGCCTTTTTTGCTCTCGCCATGCACATAGCAACATAAACGAAAGCACGGCGTATCAAGCTGAAGGAGCAGAAATCGCCAAAATGAGAGGGCTGACGCATCAGCCCTCTTCAGGTGTTACCCGAAGGTTTCCACCGCAATTAGGTATATTAAAACGAACAATAGCCCACCTTGTTATTTAGTTTGCAGCCGGAGTGCAGCAGCTCAAATAAGAAAGTACTCCAAACAATGCCATAAGAACAATTGAAGCCGCTTCACAAATGACAATAACTTTCATCTGGCAAAATTGCTTGCCGTCGCCAGAGGGCCCTTGGACGAGACGGTAGATAAACGAAAAGGCAGCATACAGTGTATTGAACAGGAAGAATCCCACAACCGAGACAATAAAAGCAATCTGAAAGATGCTTGTATTGGAAGTGGTCGCACCGATTGAAGACGTGGTAAACGATACACCAGCATTAAATGCAAGCGTAATGGCAGAAAAGATGCCCAGAATACCGATTAGCTCCGTCTGCATCCTTTTGGCTTTATTCTCTGCTTTAATTGCAGCCTTTTTTGCTGACTTAAGTGCATTTTTAGCTGATTTGAGTGCATCCTCTGTCTTGGCAAGCTCCTCATTAGATTGCACAAGGCTCTTATTAGCTCGTCCGACCTCGTCGACGAGCATCTTCATCCTGCCACTGTTTGCTCCAGAGCGCCTTGCCTCAAGATTAACATGGTCGTACAACTTCTCGAGTCTTCTGTCTCGTTGAAGAATCAAGATGTCGTCATCATTTTCAATTGCAGATGCACCATCATGATCGTAGACAATGAACACTCTTAGATTGGCAGCAAGAACAGATGCCCTAACCTGCTCCTGCTGAATTTCGGAATTAAACTGAGCTATTCGCTCGCGTGCCTCGCTCTCACTGGTCTCAGGATGATTAAAGCTTTCGATTACTTCAACAATGCTCGAATATCGATGGCGAAATTCTTTGTCCGCGTAAACTTTAGCCAAAACTCCAGCGCAAGAGATTATCTCGTTCTGATTCTCAAACTCATGATCAGCCATGACGCGTAGACACTCATCAAGCCTCCGTTGCGCCGCTGCCTTCTGATCACGCCAAGCTTTAGAGCCGTAAGGAGCCTCAGCAGCCATAGGTTTCCTTAATGATCTCGTCCGTAATCACATCGCCGTAACCAGAAGCCTCCTTCTCATCACGGTTATAGACGCGGTCCCATGCCTTGCCTTTTTCATGCGACTCGGCAACAAGAGCCCAGGCGGGCCTATCAACCCACTCTGCGTAGACGGATTCAAGCGAGGCTCTCATATCAATGGAGTGCTGCTCATGATCATGTTTAAATGATTCGATATCGAACGGGGTCTCATCTAGTGAAAACTCCGGTCTTAGGATGGGGCTACCACCATATCGAGAATAGGCATTGTAAACATACGGAATGACTGGACCGTACTGCCAAGCATGGATTTCATCGTCGAATAGTTTGTTCCAAGCATGCTTTTGCATATAGTCGACTTGAGCGAAAAAGAGCATCTTCTGGAGCTGAAGGTTACTGATGAGTTTGTTATTCTCACATGCATGGCTAACTAGAAATGCAGCGCACTGTATAGCCTTCATAACGATGCCTCACCTTTCCTGTTAGAAATAGTGAGCGAGTATTATACCCTCCGACAAACGACTAATCAAGTTTTAATATTTTCTGATTTGAAAGACACACAAAAGTGTACCAATGGGATGTCTTTATCTATATCTGGGTCCGCTGCCTACCAAATCACATCTGCGGAAATGCTCTCTTTCATGATTCTTAAAACCCTCTCATCAACCGAAGCTCCAACAACCTCAGCAAGCTCGATTCCAAGTTTTAAGAATTTTGCCCGACCGAAATCAAGCAGCAATTTCCCTTACCATTGTTCCTGATACAAAGCAAGGCGCTGCAATGAGTACAGCTTCAGCTCGTCACCGGGGTCAACAGTGAAAGAAATCCATTCACCAGTCATTTGCCTTAACTTCGTTGCTTACTAAATCACTCATCGCTTGCTCCCTAAATCCAGCTGAATCATTAAGCCAACGGCATGAAATAGCCTGCGTCCCACCCTACTATTCGGGCAAGCTGGAGTTCAACCTTCTGGCGTTAGCGCTGGCGAGGCATTCGCCAGCAGGCGTGAGCCTCGGAACCAGTGGAATGGAATTCCACCAGTCATGCACTTTAACCAGCACAGGAAGCTTAAACATTTCCTTCTTGAGGTTTTCCTTAATGATGGCGACGCAGGAATCATCTTGGCTTAATTGGCAAATGAATCGTAATGCTTCAATCTGCGCATTGCTCAGTGGAATGCCCGGTATGGAGGCATCACAATCATGCCTATATAACAGGTTGTCGAAGCGATCAATATACCTGAGAGACAATCGCCTATACCCAGGATTCAACTCATGATCGACAAGCAAATCCGTTGGCAATCCCGCCTCTTCAAGCTTTTCTAGCACCTCTGCCTCTTCAGCGGAATCCACCCCAACTCCGCAAACGGTATATCCCTTCAACATGTCAAACTGAAGGTCAAGAAACGGCGTAAGCGATGTGATCGATGAGTATCTAATTGCATCAAGGATATCTAAATCGTCTATCCAATCCGTACCAGCGGGTAGAAGGTTCAAGGGAAGACTCTCGTATATCCCGGCTAAGGTCTTGATACCATCGCCAATAACACCGGAAGATGGGGTGTAACTATTTACGGCAAAAAACACCGTTAACCCCGCAAGCTCCTCATCAGTAAGAAACTCGACAATCTCAATCGCCTTAGTTACACCAGTGGCAACATGGCGATCCGATGGTGACTCAAAGCGTTTGACTAATAGCTCAGCCAACATCTGATGATCAGAGGCAGAGCTAGTCCTTGCAGCAGCATTTGCGACTGCGCCCAAAGTTGCCGCACACGATGGCTCGCGAAGCGATTCGAAAAGCTGTAATTGATTCCCGACAATGACATACAGCTCATCTTTAAAACTATTCAACCTCTGTTCGACGGCAAGCCTTGACTCCATAAGGCAAGACTCAATAGCCTTATCGCACGCAGCGCTTACGATGTCATAAACCCGCTCTTCAGATATCCCGATGTTCTGCACAAGCGTCTGCGTTTGAATCTGGTTGGCATTATCGCCAGCATTTTGGATTTGCTTAGATGTCGTTGCGTTCATTTACAACACCAACCTGAATCTGCTTTGAGCCTTTACCGGCTTTCTGAGACTGCTTGACGGACCTCTGCCCAGCCTTGTAGCTGACGGGAACACTAACTAGAGCAGTCACGAGAGCGCCGGCAATTGCCGCTACAACCGATGAGCCCAGGCCATCAAACATGGACGACAGATTCATAAGCAACCTCCAAAGCAGCTAGGAAACAGCCAAATGCTGACTATTAAAATCTATCGCTGAAATATGCACCGACGCACCTCTAAAGTGAGCGGATCTACGAAGATCAGCAGAACAATGCCCCGGTGTACATGGGTTAATTTAGACCACCGACAACTCGTCAACGGTCCCTCCCATGATCGTGCACAACGCGGTCGAGGTCGACATGAGCAAAGCCAACATGTGGCAGCACCGCGGAGCAGGACGTTAGCAAAAAGGCGCCGGGGCTCACGACGGCCCCGGTGCCTAGGCGCAATGCCACGGTGCTGCTTCACAATATTCAACAGTGGCTAATTAAACAAACACCGCATCCCACCAAGACGCTAGTGCCCAAGCCGTTCTAGCCAAAGAACAGCTTGGGCACACTCCATGAGACCGCAGCAAGAGCCGCAACCGGACCTCGCGTCAGTAGCGGACACGCCCCATCCCGCCGGCAATCACCCCTCCCCGTCCATGACCGTCCAGCTTACAGGCTCAATGCCCGGAAGAGACGTTAGGCAAGAGGGGCAGGCAACCTGATAGTTCCCGTAATTTGTCCTGCGCTGCATAGAAGCGGAGACATATACCGCTTTGCGGGCGCGAGTGACACCGACGTACAGCAGGCCCATTTCGTCAATAAGCCCGTCTGGCATTTTCTTCGCATCCACGATCCGGCATCCATACGCAGAACGCGAGCACATACCAGCACTTTCGCACCGCGAACAAATCCTTCCAGGCCAATCGAAGCGCGTAACGCCCGGAATGAATACGGTGTCCCACTCGAGCCCCTTAGTGGAGTGAACGGTCATCATCGAGATGTCTGCATCAAGGTAATCAGAGAAACGCCGCAGGGAGCCCTCGGAAAAGATACTAACGATATAGTCGAAGCGCCCCGAAGGGTCCATCGCGACACAGTCATTTTTAAGGTGTTTCCGAAGCGCTCCAAGAAGCATGGCATAGGACCGCCCATACTCGAATCTCCTAGAGCCAGTCAGCAGTTCATCAGAAATGGAGTCGATTATTTTGTCCGCAGCAGACCGGCTGACGCCCTTTTCTCCAGACGCTGCATCGGTAACCCTGGATAAAGCAAACGCATTGAATTCAGTAAACTCTGGGTCTGTATCCGAGAAAAGTCCGTTGAAGTAAGATATATCCTCATTAGCCAGCTCGTCAGTGATGGGATTGGCCAGGGCACCGAGATTACGAACAAGTATCGCAATCCTTCCGCCACTGCCTTGAGCGAGCATGGCGACCTTCGAAACAGATGGTAATCGCTTCGTCTTGCTGCGTGGCGCCAACAAATTATGGAAGTCGGACCGCACCGTTGGCAAGGGCACCTATCATGTGGGGAATCGACACAGAACATGGCAAAAGACCGTTTAGCGTGAACCTATCCCTGAAGATCCTATCTAGAGAAAACATCACGCGTCTCAGCCCCTTGTCCTAACCGTTCCTCATGAAGTGGAGGAAGTTGTCATTAACCTTCTTTTCATCACGGGTTAGACCATTGCCTCGCGTAAAGATTTGGTCGACGACGCGGCAACAATCAACCAGAGAAAACTCGTCAACGCTGACTGACAGCAAGAACAAACTCCAATGCCTACACAGTAGAATCCATGCAAAACCGTGTAACAAATCGCTACAACCCCGACCGCTTTGAACGAATTACCATAGCACTCAAGGTGATAACAAATCAGAGACTGCAAGCGTGTGGCACCGTCAGCGTTGCAACAATTAAAGACAATCTTTGATGCGTGGCAATGGATAGTATTGTTTAAGAAAGTAGCCAACAAAGGAGAGGCAATCGTGATAGTAATCGTCGACACAAATCTAGCTAGGAACGAAAACTCATATTCCGAGCTTCTAGGCAACCGGAAGCAATTGCAGGCAATTGCCGCAAGTAACGAACTATATATTCCCGAAGTCGTTATCGATGAAATAGTGGCACAGAAACGTCTGTCTTTTCTGAGGGAACAGGCGCAAATTAATAGAAGCGGGATACTCAAGCTGACGAGCTTTTCAATGAATGAGGCCGAAAGCCTGACTTTCGAACAAGTCGAAGAGGAGATCCGCAGCGATAGATCAATCCAGTTTAAAGTCTTGCCTCAAGCGCCGGTCGAATACGCATTCTCGCGTATATACAAGTGGGCAATTAATCACGAGCCGCCATTCGAAGAAAGGAGCGATAAGGGTTTTAAAGATGCCTGCATTGTCGCATCAATCGACCATTTTATCGAGCAGTGTTCAAATGAAACACGTGTGATAATTTGCACCGACGACAAAAGAATGGCTGAGTATTTCAAGGATCGGAACAACATCACGGTCGAAGACGACTTGAAAAATGTAATCAAACTTAATAATCGCCCTAAAGATGAAGAGAAATTCGAGATCACAACGGACACCAGCGATGTCGATACGAAGAACGCCGCTAACGCTGACGTAAATAATCTAATAGAAGCGCTAGCAAATTCGCTTTCCTTCGCTGAGACGCATTCGATTATTTCAAAACTAAGTTCCAGCCCCCACGTGACCACAGATCAACAAGAGCTCCGTATCCTTTCAGTCGCCTTAGAAAACCAGCAAGTCGAATGGATATTAAAGGATGACGACGTCAGTGACTACATAAAGCCGATTTTTCTAAGACATAAAGACGATCTTATTGATAGCGAATACACAAGGTATCTTGACGCTTTTGATCTCCCAGATGAGCGCGAAGAGAAACGCAAATCACCGTTTTTCACAACAAAGGAAAAGCAGGCCTTTCGCAATTTTATTAATGAAATAAGCCGACATACTGTCTACAAAAGTCATTTATCAACTTTTGAGCTGGATGCAGACACCATTCGCACGCGACTGCATAATTTGCTTGAATCACATTTATTAGACAGTTCACTTGCAAATGTCAAATATCTAACTGACATTCTAATCAATGGAGCAGTCGAAACAAAACCAGGGCCTATATCAATCAACACCATCTCTGACTTTGTAAGCCTACTCGATAATGCGAGTCCCAGAAAAAGAGAGGCCATCATAGCGAATCTGATTTCCCATCTAGAGGACATCGAAGACGATATTCCATTTTAAAAGCCAAGCACAAGCGAAGTGCCGCGAACGATAAGGGCCAAATTTCTTTCAAAGCCCTCTTTAAACAGCGCATAGAGTAGTTACTCAAAAGAAGTGTAGCCATATCGTCGGATCGTTCCTCAATGTCGACGTTCAGGCTCGAGGCGATTGCGCTCACCTGGTCCATGGAGAGCCTCGATACGCCCATCTTCTCGGCCACCCTCTGCGCCTTGCGGGTGCTAGCGCCCGCAGCGTACATCTCGACCATGGCGGCCACGAGGGCACAGCCGACGCGCTGGCATCGCTCGATCACGTCCTCCGGGAAGAGGCTGCGCTCGCAGTAGCCCTCGCGGCTGTTCGCTCCGGCGTCGCACACTCGGTCGGCCTCGGCGTCCATCACGGCGTTCTCGACCTAATCGGCGAGCCTGCGCAGCAACTCCTGCATGTCGATGGCGCCGTCTTCGAACCGGGGCATGGCAAGCATGTCCGGCGTCAGGTCTGGTAAGGTTTCCGTAGCGGCCTTCATCCTTTCCTTGAACCCGTTGTTGTGGTGATTTCAGATTCCAGGACGAAGGCCGTTCTTTCGTTAAACTGTGCTAGGGTGCCACCCTAGCACCAACATTTTCAACGCAATCTGCGTAACAAAAGGAGTAAGAAATGAGCGACTCTGTTTCAAAAATACTGATAGAGAAATGTGGAGTGGCGTTCTTTCTCGTTGTAATACTCGCTCTTGCAATAATCGCAATCTTACATTTTGGCGTTAAATTCGATATCAACGAGTTTATTGAAAGCCGCAAAAAACGGCACCGAAAGTTATCGCAGAACTACTGCCCACATATGGATTTTATCCCTCGTAGCGATAATAGCTTTCAAGTTAATCCGCTCTTTTACACGCCGTTCGGAACGCCGAACTGGTTTTGCTCTCGATGCGGAGCCGTATTGCCCTACGAACCCGATCAAGAGGAATTAAAAGCTAAAGCAACTTATTATCTCAATCATCCAAAGGCTTACAAAAAGGCGATGAGGAAATACGACAAGCATGCCAAAAAATCTCTCTAAATGATAATTAATGCTCGTATAAAAAATGGTGGCGTCAGCATCGGTGACTGGATATACGAAGCGTCTCTTGTCATATCATTCTTATGTTCGGCACGAGTTTCAGAGACATCGTGCCACGACGACGTGAGGGCACATCAATTGTTACCTAGTGATCGGAATTGGCCGATATCGATTTAGTATTTATGGCTATGAATAATCCAGCGCTAAAGCCATCGTTTACCGAGCACTCAAGCGTTTAATCTTCCTGTAAATCTTAGACTCATCGGGGGCAATCGGATCATTGGGAAACGCCTTTTGGGCTCTCGCTACGTAGGAAAGAAAGTTCCCATAGCGAGAAAATGCAGAAGGGTCAGCATCACCCGAGGGGCATAGCCTTCTTCCCTTAATACCGAGTGGTGAATAATGTTGATATAGAGCGGAGACGCGCTTTTTTGATGCGTGTCTCCCCTCTCCCTCATTAGAACGCGCAATCGCAGTGGCCGCCTCACGGAGACGTTTGTGGTACTTTCCAACCGTAGACTGTCGAAGTCTTACAATGCGCCCGTCAAAGTCAAACCCCAGGAAACTGACTTTCTGCGCCGGATGTGCACCGGAATACGAAAGAACCTCACCCGCGCAAACGCTTTCAAAATCAAGCTGAGCAACTCCGTTGCCATCAACCCGGAACACCTTGGTTTTCTCAGATTGCAGTTTAACGGAATCGACATCGGCCATTAGATTGATTGCCTCTACAAGTGCATCAAAGCCAGATTTTGGAACGGCAATAATAAAGTCATCGCAATAACGAAGATACAAGCCACCAACCCGTTCAACGGCAAGCCTGACCTTCATATCGATATCGGTCATATAGATGTTAGCGAGCACTCCACTTGCAGCAAGACCCTGAGGAATGCCGAGATCAATACCCGTTCGCCGCCACGGCCTGGTGATGACTTTACTTTTGTTTGCAAGAAACTCAGACCTTGGCAAGATAACATCCAGCTTATTAAGTTCACGAATAGACTTGAACCGAAGTTCGATAGCCGCTTCATTGATCATTTTCTCCCGAGTAGGATCGATTACTGGCCATGGAAATTCATGTCGAGCAGCCAAATCAGCAATAGGCCAGCACGAATAGCGAAGGATATTTTTAATAACTTGATAGTGATCGTCCGGCAAGCGTCCACTGGGAAACAACGAACGCAACGACGCTATTAGATGGGCATGATTTAGGTTGTCGAAGAAGCTCTCGAAATCACCCGTAAGCACAAAAGCCGAATCTTGCTCACGCATATAGTCGAATGCCTTTTTAGCTGAGGAAATATTGCTGCCAGCAGTTACGGCGCTGTCTGATGAAAGCGAAGAGCGGTACGCTACGGCAACCTCATTAAACTCTTCGGCAATAGCCTTCTTGTTATATAAGTCCGACCACAGATAAGAGTAGTACTGGAAGACGCGGTGATCGAAATGCGAGGCATAAGCGATATTGCGAACTTTGCAGCTTCGCTTACCTCCACGATACCGAACAGTAATGATCTCGTTGGAAATAAGAGGGTAGAACGCATGATGAGAAACGTACCCTGAATCTAAAATCTTGGCCTGAACTTCGGCAAAAGAGGCCCTATGATCGAAATGGGCATATGAACTTTTGGAACTATATCGAGGAATACGAGCGATATCGAACTCGGCCAAAATACCCCCCAAATAAATCAACCTGTCCGGATCAACAAGCGGCGGCTAACCCTCCCCGGACAGGCTAATCAAAGGCGCAGCAAGTGCAACCAACGCTTTCGCGGCCACCTAAAACAATGCTTGCCTATGGCATACTAGACGAAAGCGAGGAATTGGTACTTATGACCATCGAGGCTCTTATCCATCTAGCAGCAGGCAACGCTGGTGTCAATGTTGCGAACGTCGGAATTTCGTCGTTTGCGATATTGACGGCAGTAGCGTACCCCATCGCCAGTTCGCGATGGGCAGTTAGCTTTATTCCCCATTCTTGCTTTGCTTAAACAGGTTATAAGAAATCGGCTCATGCAGTTAACAGCGCCTTGATGCACACCCAATTGTCTTGACGGCGGTCGCATCGAAAATGCTGGTGCGCCTCTACGGATACAAGGACTCCTCCATCTAATGCATGCACGCTAATGCATGCACACGGTCCGCGAGACAATATCACCGACAAGACCGTGAAAATCCCGATGTGCATAATCCAGGAGTTTGGATGCACAGACGGGTGGATTGTCATTGTTCAGATTGGTCGCTTCGCGCTCCTCGCCGACGGGCACATCGTTGAGGGCAAAGACATCAGCGCACAGCGAGGCCGAGGACCAACTCCCTCCCCCTCCCCCCAACATTCCCCAGAAAGTTCGCTGATGTTGACTGGGGTTCCCGTAAAATAAACCCAACAAAATATGTGCGGAGTGCTGGCCTGGAGCTGCCTTCGGACCCTATTGGCTGCTCACCGAGAGGCTCCGCTATGAAACGACCCCTTTACTACCTGCTCTGCGTGCTCGCGTGCACGTCCATGGTCAGCGCGACGTTGCCTATGCCAGCCATCGCAGAAGCCATGCAGCCTCAGGAAGCCGTCAAGCAGCAGGCGCAAGCCGACGCCACGAGCAGCGACACAGCCAAAGCTGAAGACGGCACCAACACAAATGCGACAGCAGATACCGTAGAGGACAGCACCGCAACATCCACCGGCACCAGCGCAGCCAACACGGAAACCGCTGACGGCACCGCCGCCGCAACCGACACCCCCGCCCCATCCCTCCGAGCCCAGACCAACCCCACGCCCGCCGCAATCTCCGCCACGTCGCAAACCGGCTACGCCCACTCCGCCACCGCAACCCAAAACGGCGTCACCTTCACCGTCTCGTGGAACGACGCCCCCGCGGGCACCGCGACGACCTTCCACGTAACCCAGACCAACGGCTCGTCCCAGGCCAAGGCGCGCATGGACGTGCCCACCTATTGGGACGGCGGCAGCCATGAAAGCGTCTGCGACCCGTCGCGCCCGGCATGGACCAGCCACTGCAGCGTGGCACCACGGGCCACGACTTTACCTTTGGCTTTACGGCGTCGGGCGCGTATCGCATCTACTTCTACTTTATGAGCAACGACTGAAACGACCCCTCCCAAAAAAACGGCAAGGGGATCTACTACCTGCGCACCACGGCGGAGGTGACCGCAAACGACGTCGCCCGCCCAAACGTCACGCAGATCGTCAACGGTGCCGTAGCCCAGTGCAGGCAACAGACAAACGGCTCGGAATACGACATGGCGCCGTGGCTCCACGACTGGACGCTCGACCAACTGGAGTACGACCACAGCCTCAATTGGTGCTCGGCCGGAAGCGGCCTCACGCGCCGCTAGGGCACCTGCGAGAGCTACCAGTGCATCTACTTGAGCTAGGCTAAGGGCCTATAAATCACGTCAGTCTCCAGAACCTCATCCATTACGGACATGAGCCGATCGTCCATCGGCACGTCAAGAATCTCAATGAGCTCTATCCCCGGTTTCAAAAATTTGGCATGGCCGAGATTAATTTCGATTTTCTCATCCTTATTATTTATAAGAAGCACATGAGACGATGAAGAAAATAGATTCAAACCGCCTTTAGGCTCAAGCGTGAACGTTATCCAGTCATTAGACGAAAGTAGTCCCAGCGAATCCATGGCGACGATAGATTCAAATGAAATTGTGCCCCCATTGTATGTCCAAGAATCATCTTCTGAGGTTTTAAGGAGAACCGGGATTGGAGTAAGTACCGAATTGGGCCCCACTTTCGCCCATAGACAGCACCGAAGAATTGAAAACAGCTGATTCGCTTCTTCCGAATCCATTTGTTCGAGTATTTTCTTCGTTCTTTTAGAGCGCGCGCGACCTGATGATACTTCCTGCGAAATCAATTTTGCCCATATTTCCCTCAGATCATCGTCATAGGCTGTCTGAGCTCCCTGAATGTCAAGATCAATGCAGGACTCCGGCAGTTCATCAACTCTATTCGAATCTGACATTCTTCCCGCGCGCTCAAGAACATTTAGCAAATTATCTGCCTGAGAAGCGCTCGTGTTATAACCATGGGCCATTAAACATAGCTGGCCATCAGTAAAAGTCGGAAACGCCCGTTTATAGATTGCAACAACATCCGCTATAGAACTCGCTTCGATACTCCGCATCTCCGCCTCGTCACGCGCGGCCCCAATGGGGTTAAGAGCCTTACGTGCGTTACGAATAAACCGCGCAGGGAACGACGCAAGATCACCGCGTCCATTAAAGCCTAGGTTAACAGTTGGTTGAAAGGACACGTCATTTGTCGAAATATTTACAGCGCCCGCCTGGGCATTAGCTTTGATATCGTTATTTTGCAAGTCATTCATTGCGTCTCCCCTCATCAGGTAATAAGCGCTCACGCCTGAATTCCACTCATTCCCGTAAGCAACAAATAAGCAGTTAGTTTTGAATACTTCTATACAATTACACAATTATCGAAATGCGTAAAACTATGATTCATCTGAACGTACGCACTAAAGATGTTAACGCACTTTGTAGGTTGATTTCCGATCTCAGCCGAACACATTGAGCTGACGGCACGCTCCCGCAGTTAGCCGAACGCCCCCTAGGCCCCATCCGGGAACCGGGGGCGACATTTTCCCAGTTGAAGGAACGGTGGAAATGTGTTTGATAGGTCCGGTGGTCATGCTCCGCCCGCCGCCCGGCACCTCTTCCCAGACTCAGCCGGACGGTCGGTCCGTCTATTCCGTTTTTCTTCTAGGCTAGGCCAGCCAGTGGGGCATCGCCCCTCTCTGCGCGTGCCCCCTCGATGAGCCGCGGCGTCAGGTCGAGATCGCCGAGCGGCACGTCCCCCACGCCGCAGGCGTCCAGCAACGCCACCGCGTCCTCCCCGAGCATCGCCCTGAAGGCGCGCGCGGGCGCCGCGAAGCCAAGCGCGCCGCGGGGCTCGGAGTTCACGTGCGACATGGCCAGCGCCAGGTCCGCCATGACCAGACGGAAGGCCGTGGCGTGCATGTTGAAGACGATCCACGCGCGGAAATCGCGCGAGGCATGCGGCAGGAAGGCCGGGGGTGGTGGCGGACAAGTTGGAGTCGATGCAACTCGGAGCGGCCGCGAGGACGGTGCGCGACGGGTTCGCCGAGACGCTGGCCTACACGGAATTCCCGCCCGATCACTGGCGCCGGATCAGGACGAACAACGGGATCGAGCGCATCAATCGCGAGATCAGGAGGAGGACGAGGGTCGTCGGAACCTTCCCGGACGGCAACTCGGTCCTCATGCTGGTCACTGCGAGGCTGAAGTACATAGTGGAGCACGAGTGGGGCAAGAGAAGGTACCTGGACATGTCCAAACTGGAGGAGATGGACGAGCTGAAGGAAACGGCGGAGGGCTAGAAGAGGGCGGGGCCGAAGACGGCTAAATCAATTTGCGAAAGAATCTTGACGGCATCATTTCATGCGCAAACAATGCAGGTATACCGTTTGACGACTTTTAAATAGCAGGATCCGTATAGCGGAAAGCCAAAGACTTTTAGAGCCATCGCGACTAAAAAGGGGCACCGGCCTTCGCCAATACCCCTCAAACCGACACGATACATGTCCCATAAGCAAATAGCCACCTGGCTATTTTCCACCCCTCGCGCTTACCAATGCGCGGCGCAGCGGACCCGGGAAGAAATAGGCATGATCATTGAACCAGAGACTAAGCTGATGCTTTTTACTAGAAGCACGCGGTCCCAAATACTCGTCAAGAACAGAATCGAAACCGCCTTTCTCATAATCGGCCCAAAACTCATCGGACCTGCCATTTGCGGGAAACACCGTCCTCAAAGGGGGATTGCCCTTAACCGCCTCGCCAAGCTCTTTGTCAATCAAGTGGACACCGTCAACGGATTTAAGCAAACCCATTCCAGCATCAGAATTAACAAGAACAAGGCTAATACCGTCTTCGGTATTTCTATCAGCGCGCGACTCCGAAACGTAGCCCCAGAAATCTGCGAGCGTGATATCGCTCAATCGGTCAGTCCCCGTATAGAGACACGAATGGCAAGCATTTTGCGTAATGTAATCACCGAGGAAAGCTCGGAGATAATAGTCGTCCACAGTGCACCAAGAACGTCTATCCCCGTTTTCAAACAGCATTTCAAGGCTGAATACTGTCCACGAAGGATCTTTCTTCCTAAATCGCGCAGAAACAGCCTTACTTCCAGCCTCCCTCTCACGATAAGAAACATAGTCGCCCCAAACCCTGGGAGACGGAGCGCCATGGCAAAGAACATCTACCGTCATAAGATTCGCGGAAAGTCGGCCGCGCGCCAATCTGCGCATCGCATCGACCTGGCAGGAAGTTCCGGAAAACAGAACCCTCTCACCGCGTTTAAGCAAATCAAGACAGTCTGACAGGGCCGCATCAATACGACTCTGAACATACTTCGAACCGCGCATCTTGGCGATGACATCAATATCGTTAGAGACAATGTGCTCAACAATCATATCTTCATTCATGACCGCACCGCACACCCAGCCGCCTTGACGCACAAAGGCATCAGCAAGAAGCATAAACATACCGCCAGATGTTGCGGCCAAACGACGGCCCCGATCCTTGTCCCAGGCAGCCATCGTCTTTAAAGGCCTGTGTCGTGAGGTTGGCGAACCAACAACGGGACATGCCCTAGAGCAAGCGCCGCAACCAACGCATAGCCCATCATCAACCGCCGGCCGATAGAAGCCGCGCTCATCCTGTTCGAGATTCAAAGCTCCCCTAGCGCACGCTGCCACGCATGCCGAGCAACCAAGGCAATTATCTGAAGCTGGTAAACCAATTGTCTCTACATTACACACGTTAATGTCCTACTTTCAATGATTTCAAGAGAGTTTTAGCTATCCTGCGATACCTATATAGCGTGAACAGCATGAAGAGGAGGGAGCAGACGACAGAAACCAGAGTTGCGAATGCAAAACCAAATGAAATGAGGACACATTCAACAAGCAGCAGCCAGAGTCCAATGATCTGATATGGGATGTCAACATCAATGTTAATTAGTCTCTTTGTGTCATAAGCCCTCATGAGTGAAATCAAAACATAGGCAACAACACCAGCAATGATGGGCCCCCATGCCCCGATCGCAAAAGAGAGCAAAGCGCCAAGCACCACATTAACAAAAGCGCCAACCATAGTTGTCACAAATATCATGCCGTTGCTCTTAGCCGCGTTGTATAGAGTGCCGAAATAAGTCGAATATCCACTAATGACAGAACTGAGCATTAGAAAAGGAACGAAGACGTAAGCGGCAAAAAAATCACCGCTAAGCATAATGCGCGAAAGTGGAATGGTCAGTGCAATAACCAATGAACCAGCACACAAAAGGAATGCAGTAAAGACCTTAAAAACTGTTCCGAAGGAACTCCTAGAATCACTTGCATCGTATTCGCGTGCTGAGAAAATTTGCCACGACTGCTGGAAAATGGTAACAACCATATTCATCACCGCAGGCAACTTAGAAGCGGCTGTGTATAGTCCTGCGACATCGGCGCCTTGCGAGAACATAACGATATAACGACCGGAGAGATTAACAAACCACCAAGCCAGGGCGTTAGGAATCATTGGGAGGCTATAACGCAGCAGGTCTCGAGCCAGTGGTTTTGAAAATGCACCCATACTGGCAAAGCGCCAGACTTTGGCCCCAAAAAAGACAAGTAAAAGTTGAATGCCCTGCGACAGAATCAGCGCCAGCAGGTAGCCATTTACGCCCATGCCAAAGACGCCGAGGAAAAGGTAACCGGCACAGAACAACGTTAGTGCACCCAAAACCCCCGATGAGGCATAAAGTCGAGTCTTACCGATACCCTTGGAAAATTGAAGGCAAATCACTTTAAAGGAAGTAATAAAGCAGAGAATGACCAATTGCCATGTGTAATCAAAGCCAGTAAATGAATAGCCGAAAATTCCCGCAGCTGCCACAACTGGCAAAAGGAAAAGAGCGATACTGATACCCGTAGAGAATACGGCCTTATTATCGGAGTCCCGGTCGATTGAGAAACGAAACACGCCCTCATAGACACCGAGGCAGCAAAGGGGATAAAGCAATTCGGCAGTATTGTTTACAAGCTCACCAATACCGTATTGCTCAGTAGTAAGCAGTGCGGTATACATCGGAAGCAATAGGAACTGTATCAATTTCGTAAGCATGTTGCCGGCAGCAAAAACTGCAGCATCGCTTACAAGTGCCTTATAGCTTTTCTTCATTTATTACATTTCCTCAATAACGGATTTCAGACCATCATAATAATCGGCAGCGAAAGCAGGAGCGGAAACGCCATCCGGGAAGCGCTTCATGAAAGCGGACACAAGCCCTGGGACCTCCTCAAGATTGTCAGCAACAACAATCCCCTCATCCCCTGCATCTGTAAACCATTTGGCACCTGAGACAACCTTGTGATCATTGGTCTTAAGAACCACAACGGGCGTTCCGGCAATACGGGCAAATATCGTGCCATGATAACGATCGGTAACAATAACGCACTTTTGCGAATAAGATTCGATGACGCCCTCGATTCCGGTCCAAGCATCATGAGAGTCCAGATCGATACCATCCCATTTAACGGTGGTGTCAGTCCGAGAAACATCACAAAGACCGGAAAGAGCAGAAGCAAGCTTATCGATGGCCGCATAAGAGTACAGCTTCTCGCCATCGTTTCGAGCGCAAAGCAATACACCTTCGCGCTGGTTATCAAAGGAATATTTCCCAATCAATGAGGTCACAACGTCAGGATAAAGACGGACATCAAGTCGAGGATACAAATCTCGAGCAATCTGTGCAGAGACGGCATCCCTAGCCAAAAACAAAGTATTAACGTGTGACCCTATTGCCTTACGGTCCAATTCTTTACCACGTTTGCTGTTAAAACGAATTGAAGTCGGGAAAAAAACAATTCTGTTATCGGGAAAACAAGTTGAAGCAAGCCTATGCGGCGTCTCATCGTCGTGGAGTCCGTCCATCGTATGACCACTCTGCATGACAATCAGATCATTAGGGCGAATTAGATTCTGAATCATGCGGACAATCCTGCTGGTACCGGCGTTAAATGCCTTACTTGGGATTTTAATAATTTCAGCTTCCGAATAATTTTTTTGGAGCCATTTTTCAATAACAAATTTTTGAGCTTGATCTCCCAAATTCGGGTGAGTGGGCACCCCAAAATACCAGATACGCATGCCGCTAGTCTTATCTAGTCTAGCCATTGAATCAACGAGCTCATTGTTCAGCTTGCGCATCGCAGGATAATGCATAGCAGTACGCACCGTAATCCCCACAGTGCGATTTACACCTTTTGCGATACCGGAAACAAAGGGGACGGACTTAATAGCCATTTTCAGCTTATTATTCATATTACATCCTAACTAAGAACTTATTTACTGTGGTAAACGATTAATTACAAGAGTGAATCGACGGGATCACGAAAAATGAGTTCACACGGCACAATTAAATACTTAGGGCTCAGTAAAACAGAGACATAAACCGCGACAAGTCAGCCGTATAAGGAACGATTCCATACCATTCAGGCCTAAATAATTGAACAACAACGAAATACATAACAGAAATCGCAATCAATGAGAACCGAACGAAACGCGTTTCTCCGTCATTAGCTGCCTTTAAAACGAGAGGCAAAGCAACAAGAACAAGAGGCGCGAAATAGTATCCGAATCGAGCAACAATTTGTACTTTCATACCGACGGCGGAAAAGACAAGCCAGAGCAGTTCACCCCAGCGCAAGGCAAGGCTGACGGACTTACCTTGAGCCACGCCCTCAGCGCGGTCAGCAACTTTTAGATAATTAAAAAATATGCCGACGAGCAGGGCATTAAATAGAAGTGAAATTAGAGCGCCAAAATAGTTTGACCCCATAAAGTCCGCATCATAAAAACTATTTTTGCCCAGGACTGCCGCGACCGCGTTAAGGAGTGGATTGACAAATATAAAGCTGAATATAGCTCCAATTATAAGAACTGTCATGCTCATTAAGTTAATTTCAACCTTGCTGAGAGGGATGAGAGCAAACAGCACGAGAGCGGACCTATGGAATGAGGCGGCAAGGAACACGAGTAGAATAAATACAGGAACCTTACGATCCCTAAGTACAATTATTGCAAGCATACCGATTGCAATAGCAATTGCCTCGCGCATGATGTTCAGATAACTCGGAAACAGCAGGCACAAAAATAGCACAGTGGGCAAAATAGGCTCATCAGCGAGCTTAAAAATAAATAATGCAGTGCAGAGACATATAACCGCACTTGATGCTACGAGAAGAATCTGAAAATCACCGCTGATGAGTGAAAGAACCTTGCAAAATAATAGGAAACCGTACTCAAATCTGTCTGTCATCTCAACAAGAGAAGAGAACGGCAAACGAGAGGCACTTAAAAACGCTCTACAGTGCATTTCAGTATCAATACCAACTGAACTTGATCGCACTGAAGCAACAAAGAAAATTGCTGAAAAAGTGACTAAAAGATAGGTCTTTTTAAAGGAAGCGGAACGTTCAGGCCGTAATACAAAACCAAAAACTACCGCAAAGACAATAAGCTGCAAATATACCAACATTTAGATAGTCACCCTACTCCTTAGGTGCGGGCTGCGACATATCTACATTGTTTTTAATAACTACTCTATACATCCATTTCCCTCAATGCATCTCAATAAGAGAATTACCTTCATCAGCAATACTTTGCAGGTTCCGAGTTCAACCAATCGACTAAATTGAATCCTTGTGTAAAGCGATCCGTATCATTTGTTATTCCCCCCCCCCGAACAGAGGCGGGATGATAAACCGAGCATGCAATATCGGGGCGTCGCATCGCCGTAAAGCAAATCTTGTTCGTGTGCTCCAAAGAATCAAACGCCCTAAGATCTTCTTCGCGACAATCATTCATCTGGCTGAATTTAATAAACAGATTGTCCCAGTTCACCCTTTCAACCCGTCGCTCCCATTTAGCTCTAGCCTCCTCAGGCGTTGGATAATGTAGAAATACAATCTCAACGTCATCGATAATTCCAACAGGCTTACTCAGCTCATTGCGAGATTTCAAAGTCTCGTAATGAGCCGAATCACAAGAATCGATGAATTCTATGGGCGTATTCAGATAGTGCCTTAAATCTCCCGCGAACTTTACGTATTCAGTTCCAAAAAAATACAGCCCTGCTGTAGGCGATTGATACGGTAAGCCGAAATACCGATAGACCGTTCCGGCCCAACAATTATTGGAAATAATAGAAAAATCGCTTCGTGTCAGATGATTTTGCCTACCCTTAGAAAAACGACTGTTAGTTTTCTCTCTGATTACCCGTTCAGCAATTCCAAAATAGTCTTTATTCATGTCTACGTCCTTCAACCAAAACCACACCCGTTGCATCGAAAAACGCATCTAACGCTGAGCAACAAGCCCCTCGTAGAACTCCATCAATTTCTTTGCATTAGCCGCTGCCGAATAGCCAGCGGAGGTTAATTTCTCAACAGCTCCGCTATCACGACCAACCGACATAGCATCAGCAAGTGCAGAGGCCCATACAGCATATGGCTCATTTAAACCGACAAATCTACTCACGCCCGTTATGTCACTTTCCTCAGGAACGCCAGTCGAAAAAACACAACGAAGCCCAGAGGCTTGAGCTTCAACAGCAGAGACAGGAAGCCCCTCATATAGCGAAGGCATAAAGAAGACGTCGAACAGCGAGTAAAAACGAGCGACGTCAACGCGCACGCCGGGCATGACGACGGATTCGTTTACACCAAGCTCCTTAGCAATGGCCCTAACTCTGTCCATGCCATCTCCAGCGCCCAAAATCACCCACTTAACATTAGGAATACTGCGCTTCAGCTCTGCGAACACCTTGACGCCAAATTCAAAGTTCTTTTGCTTGACAAAACGACCGACACTTCCAATAACGGGGTCACTATTGCCAATGCAGAGTTCAGCACGCAGGGAAGCATTGGAGCTATCGTCATATGCATAATTGCTGAGTACAATTCCATTTTTCATTACAGCAAACGGCTTATTTCCAAACAGGTATCTACCAGCTTCATCAGAGCACGCCACCCCATCAGTTGCATACCTCTTGCCCCACGCAATCAACGGAGCATTTCGAACACGATGAAGAACGTTGTCAGATGAACTATTCAGATGACTATGTAGGACACGATGTTCGATGCCGGCACGCTTAGCCTCCCTGAGAACGCAAAAAGCCGAGTTGGGCATATGACAATGCACGATATCGTACTCGCGTCCATGCTTAACGAAAAACTCTTCGACTTCTTTAATGAACTGGCCAAGCCCCGCAGAAGCGAAAGACACCGTATAGACACGAGAACCGTGCGCAATAAGCTCCTGATCATAAGTGCAGTCACGCAAGGGTTTACCATTTAATGTTGCATGGTGTAGATAATCAAATACAACTCGATGCTCATCAATGCCCAAAGACATGTTATGAACAAATTGAGAAACACCGGCAGAACGACTTAATGAGGGAACCACTTGGAGAACATGAATTGGAGATGAGGTAATCAAGCTAGTCAACCACCGTAACAATTGCGTCGGCATGAAAACGAGCAGAAACGCATGATTGGGCATTCTTTGAATAATTCCCTATGGAAATCAGCATGACCAATTCCTCCCAATAGGGTAGTTTCAATAGACCGCGAATCGCTTTTTCAGGACCTCGTCTTAGCATTGTATTGAGCGGACAAGAAGCCAAACCCTGCTCTTCAAGTGCCAGCAATAACGCCATTGCAAAAATGCCGCCATCAACAAAGCCCTCGTTACGTTCTTGCGGTCCAAAGTAAACCCGATTATCAACCGTCAACACGACGAGCATTGGAGGCATCGCGTAGCCTCTGAATCCACTTGTAATTCCTAATGTCTCATGGATGAGTTCCTGGTTATTGATAATCCGAACTCTTGTTGGTTGTCGATTGCATGCAGACGGAGCTTTGGTGGCCGTCTCGATAGCATTAATGACCTTTGTCAACGAAACGGGTGTATCAGAATACTCTCTAACAGAATGACGGTTACTTAATAGCTCGTCAACAGAACCTGGAATAATGCCTGCCACAGCAAAATCATGAGCGATTTTGCAGCTTCCACCGGGATATAAAGGCTTTGAATCCAGTTTAGAAAACAGTTGGTCGCCAATTGCTTGCATAAACATATGCGTATATTCAGAACTATTCTCATGTCTGTCACGATATTCGATTAGCGCACCCAAGGCGGATTGATAGGCCAGGCTATCCGTACTTCCACCCATATCTTCAAAGACATGCATGTAGCGAGAGAGTTCGGCGAGGACCTTCACTCCAAATCCAGCACGAAAGTCCTCGTGGCTCAACCCTTTTTCAAGCTGATGGGTACAATAAATTATATGAGCTTCTGCTTGCTCTGCATATTTGATCTTGTTTCGAGAATAAGACTTCCCGAACCGTGCCGCCTGCCGCATTGAAGCGGCGAGCAAACTTGGATAGCCATTAAAAATGGCCCTCGCAACCCCCATGACAGGATCAGGCAAATGATCCTTTAAAGCAGAAACCGAAATATTTCCCATCATATTTCCTAAATATCCAAGGCTTTTTCAATAAAAGAAAAGGCTTCATTTCGTTTGAGATTAAGCTGTGCCTGAACCGAATTGGAGTCGTAATCAAGTTCAGAAATAGTCAGATTTCCAAAGTCATCCAGCAAATGATTGTCAAGATTAGTCATATTTAATAGGTTTGAAATTCTTCCGTTAAAACGACCAGGGCTGATGGCGACAAACTTCTTTCCAAGATTTACGGAATAGGCAGTTCCATGGAACGAGTCCGTAATGACAATTTCGGCCCCAAGGAACAGAGAAAGGAACTTTCCCACGGAAGGACAGATAACAGCATTCTCGCCAGAACGCTTCTCATGCACACCGTATGCAATTCGCATAACCTTGAGACCAGTCTTCTTGGCGACCCTTTGTACATAAGAATCGAACTCGGCATTACGGTTGAGCTGATAGACCAGAACATAGGGTTCCGGAGAAATCCAACCATCTGCAATTGCTTCCCAATCATCACGATTCAACATGAGCGTGGGATCGATAACGGGCATAGCCCCATGGACACCGATAGAATCAAGAAGGTCAGCCGCCTCTTGCTCGCGTACAGAGATACAAGAGTAAGAGGAGAGAGCCTTTCTCATCGGCTCAGCTTCCCAATCCTCGAGCGTGGCCTTGCCGATACTCGCAGCATAGGCAATCTTCTTTTTCCCCTCGGGAGCAAAGGAGAGATAGAAAGCACGGTCAAAACCGTTATTCCAAATGCTATTCCAAACCTGATCGCTACCAGTGCAGTAAATATCTGCTACCGGAGGATTCGCGTCCAACTCATCTGCGGAATAGTACGAACGCTCAGTCAGCGCAAGCTTGGAATGTCTAAACTCATCAAGGGGGGCGCGTCTCCTTGCAACCATACGAGAAACCGGTATTTTTGCAATCTGCTTGACGCCAGGAACCTTAAATATAGGCATCTTCTTTACGAGCTGGCCGTTAAGGGCACGATCCACTTCGTTTTCGGGAATCGCATCCTTACGGTAGTAATCAATTATTTCGGCATCTGCTCCCACACGAGCCAAAACAACCTGAGTTGCATAGGTCTGCAGGCAGGAGCCATAGTTCGGCGAGTTATGGAGTGTTATAACTCCGACTTTTCGAGACATGCACAAACCTACTTTCTGAGTAATTTCTTATAAACAAACGAACGAAGTCCGTTAGGCATGACACAAACAACGGCATGCGGAACAAATGAGGCAACAAAATCAACAGGGCTAAACCAGCCAGTACGCAATTGAGCAAACTTGAATTTCCAGATATGCGGTAGATACGAAGGGCCGCCTCTGCGAGCATAAAAATCGGAGCTCACGCGCATCGCCACAAGTGGTTCAGGTAGATTATCTGCGCGACAGCCACTGGCTAGCATCCTGTTAAATAAATCCCAATCTTCGAAATAAAGATATTCAGAGCTGTAATTCCCAGCCTCCAGCACCTTAGATTTTTTAAACGTCATAGGTGGGTGCCGGAAAGGATTTCGACGTTTGGAACAAGCGAGAATGTTGTCCAGTCCCTTGGGCAAATTCGTTGAAGCAATTGGCGTCTCAGGAGAGTCAATAAACTCGACGACATCGCTACCGACCATATCGAGCCCACTTTCAATAGCGGCAAGCTGCTTCTCCATACGATCAGGACGCGCCACGTCATCGGTGTCCATACGCGCAACGATTTCATTAGAACAGGAGAGTACGCCCTTATGAAGAGCATATCCTAGTCCATGGTTCTCACTGTAGGAAACAAATTTGAACAGATCGGGCCACTGCAAGTTATATTCGGAAAGTACCGACTCGAGTTCAGCAGTCAAGGGTCCGTCCTTAACCATTACGATCTCGGCCGGAGGCACAGTTTGAACGAGCATGCTGTCGAGGGCCTGGCGCAGAAAAGTAGGGTTTTCTTTTTTGTAAATGCTCATTAATACGCTATAAGCGGTCGTGGCGACTGAAGTGGTCATCTATCGCCCCGTCCTCTTCTTGCCGAACATGGCACCAAAAGTGCCGGTAAAGCATTTCCAGTCCATGCGGAAACAGCGATTGCGCACGTAGTGGAGTTCAATCTTCTGTCGCAGACCGCTCTCGAACGTCGCGGCATTGCGGTCAGTCGCCTGCCACAGGCCCGTAATGCCGGGCTGGACAGAAAGCAGCTCAGCCTTTTCCTCATCGGAAAAATGCTGTTCAAGTTCGTCTCTTGTTATGGGACGCGGACCGATGACGGAAAGGTCGCCGTTCAGCACGTTCAGGAACTGCGGCATCTCATCAACGGAGCACTTGCGGATGAACTGCCCGACTTTGGTAATGCGGGGGTCATCGTCGACCTTACGCTCGACTTCCCACTGATGCAGTTGCTCAGGGCTCAGATACTTCTGCACGTTGCCGGCATCGGCGACCATGCTGCGAAGCTTAAGGATCTTGATAGTCTTACCACCCTTGCCAATGCGCTCTTGTGCATACATAGGGCTACCGGACGATTCAAGCCTAATGAGTGCACACACCGCAGCAACAGGAATTAGCAGCAGAACACTCATCAAAAGACTGAACACAAGGTCAAACAGCCTCTTAACAATGCGATACCCAAGCGTGCCGCTCGGCTTTATCTGATCGAAAAGCAGTGCGTCCCCCATAGATGCACGGCTCTCTGTCATTTCTTTATTAGCAGTCACGATAAAACTTACGTCCCTGTCCCCAGGAACCCCCCCCCCATCCACGAATTCAAAAAACGAATGAATTGCCGGTGCAACGTCTCCCTTACGTTTTGATGGGAACGTCGAGCGGAAGCACTTCCCTAAAGCTGGAATCGCCTTCGCCTACGTCCACCAAGCACCAGCGTTTACGACGGTCGATCTTGTGCACACGGGCCTCTTGCCCCACCAAGGGCCCCTGTTCTATGTGCAGCACACCGTCTTCTATGCGCGCCACGCTGTTGCGCACCACGTCGTCGTCGTCGAGCACGCTGCGGTACCAGTCCTGTGCATCGTCCGGCATGGGCGCATAGGCCCGCTCCCTGCTGCCAGCAATGCGGCAGCCAAAACTCAACTGGGCCAAAGCCCTATCGAGCGCAGCGGCATCGTGCGTGGCGACGAAGAAGTATTCCTTGTACATGGGTTTGGTTTGGAGCGACCATGCGCCGTCCCGCTTAAACCAGAACTCCTTTTGCATCACAAAAGCGTTCTGCATCAGCTCGTGTGGGATAATACGGCGCACCTTTTCGCAGGTCTCGCGCTCTTTGCCGTTGGGGGTGTGGACCAGATACCAGCGAACGCGGCCGTGCTGGCTGTTGGTGGTGGCGCCGTTAAATGCGCCCGGCAGCTTCTCTTGGCGCCGTGCCGTCTGTTCCATGTTCTCGCCCCCTCTTTTGGATTTGCGATGCACGCAAATGCAAGGGCGTTTAGAACAGGCTTCTCGCTCGCAGCTAGGCGCAGTCGCAAAAGTACAGGATTTTGTATCTTTCGACGTTGCTCATTATACGAGCAAACTGCTCACGTTTTCCCAGATTACACAAATTGCAGCGCGAACGGACACATCTCCATACGCCTCTACAAAAACCTGTACCTTTTTGCACAACAAAAAAGCCGCCCTAACCAGCGGCTTTTCTTCTATAGACAACAAAAAAGGCGACCGCCCGCGAGGACGATCGCCTTTGTTAATTCTTGTATGGTTTGTGCTAGGCGCGAGTCTTGATCTCCTCAGTCACCTTCGCAACGAACTCGTCAACGCTCATCGGGACGGTCTCGTTGGAGCGATCGCGGACGGAAATGTTGCCGGCCTCGACCTCCTTCTCGCCCAGGATAAGCATGTAGGGCACGCGGTCGATGCTGCGGGCCTCGCGGATCTTGTAGCCGATCTTCTCGTCGCGGTCGTCGCAGACCACGCGAATGCCGGCCTCCTCCAGCTTGGCGCACACCTCGTGGGCGTAGTCGCGGCTCTTCTCAGAGACGGGAAGCGCCTTGACCTGCACGGGGGCGAGCCAGGTGGGGAACTTGCCCGCAAAGTGCTCGATCAGAATACCGATGAAGCGCTCGATGGAGCCAAAGCACACGCGGTGCAGCATGATGGGGCGCTTCTTGGTTCCGTCGGCGTCCACGTACTCCAGGTCAAAGTTGAGCGGCATCTGGAAGTCAAGCTGCACGGTACCGCACTGCCAGGTACGGCCGAGCGAGTCCTCCAAGTGGAAGTCGATCTTGGGGCCGTAGAAGGCGCCGTCACCCTCGTTGACCTCGTAGTCCATGCCCAGCTTCTCCAGAGCAGTGCGCAGGCCCTCCTCGGCGCGAGCCCAGTCCTCGTCCGAACCCATGGAGTCCTCGGGGCGGGTGGAAAGCTCAACGTGGTACTTAAAGCCAAACTTTTGGTACACGGAGTCGATGAGGTTAACCACGCCCACGATCTCGTCGGTCAGCTGGTCGGGACGCACAAACAGGTGGGCGTCGTCCTGGTTAAAGCAGCGCACGCGGAACAGGCCGTGCAGGGCGCCGCGCAGCTCGTGGCGGTGCACCAGGCCAATCTCGCCGGCGCGGATGGGCAGCTCGCGGTAGGAGTGCGGCTTGGAGGCGTACACCAGCACGCCGCCCGGGCAGTTCATGGGCTTAATGCAGTACTCCTCGTCGTCGATGACGGTGGAGTACATGTTGTCCTTGTAGTGGTCCCAGTGGCCCGAGGTCTTCCACAGCTGCTTGTTCATGATGAGCGGCGTGGAGATCTCCACGTAGCCGGCCTTGTGGTGAATCTCGCGCCAGTAGTCCAGCAGCGTGTTCTTAAGGATCATGCCGTTGGGCAGGAAGAACGGGAAGCCGGGGGCCTCGTCGCGCATCATAAAGAGGTCCATCTCGCGGCCGATCTTGCGGTGGTCGCGCTTCTTGGCCTCCTCCAACATGTGCATGTGCTCGTCGAGCTCTTCCTTGGTGGCAAAGGCGACGCCGTTGATGCGGGTGAGCATCTTGTTGTCCTTGTCGCCCTTCCAGTAGGCGCCCGAGACGCCAGTGAGCTTAAAGGCCTTGAGCGCCTTGGTATAGCAGATGTGGGGGCCGACGCACATGTCGATGTAGTCGCCCTGCTGGTAGAAGGTGATGCGGGCGTCGTCGTCCAGGTCGCCGATGTGCTCGACCTTGTACTTCTCGCCGCGCTCCTCCATAAGGGCGATGGCCTCGGCGCGGGGCTTCTCGTACACGGAGAACTTGAGGTTCTCCTTGACGATCTTTTTCATCTCGGCCTCGATCGCGGGGAAGTCGTCCTCGCTGATCTTGACGCCCTCGGGCAGGTCGACGTCGTAGTAGAAGCCGTTGTCGGTCGCGGGACCGTAGGCAAAGTCGGCCTCGGGGTACAGGCGCTTGATGGCCTGCGCCATGATGTGCGCGGCGGAGTGGCGGATGACGTGCGTGACCTCGTCCTGTGGGAGCTCGGCCACCGAACCGTCATTGTAGAGTGCCTTCATGGGTATGTTTTCTCCTCTCGGATGCCTGATGCAAGTGCGTGCGATGCGCTCGGCGTTTTTGACTTGCATCATTATAGGCAGGTTGCCTTGGTATACAAGCGCCCGCCGCACCTTAATGGCACGGCGGGCGATTTTCTACGCATGCTTCATCGTGTGGGGCGGGGTTTGGGGCGCGCGTCTGCCTTTCGCATGGCGCGCGGTGCCCGTGGCTTGCGGCCGGCCCGGCGATGGATGCGTTACTGGATGCGAGTTCGGCAGTAGGGGCAGACCTTCCAGTGCGCATCGAGCGGGCGATGGCAGCTGGGACATACGTTACGAACCTGGGTATCGCACACCGGGCAGACGACAAAGTCCTTCTCGATGGGCGCGCCGCACTGCGGGCAGGTGCCGTACTGGGCAAGCTGGCGCTCGCGCAGAGCCATGTCCAGCTCCTGCTCCTCGCGGTCGGACGCATAGGAGTGCGGGCGCAGGACCAGGTAGGCAATGAGGCCTACAAACGGGATGAGGGCGATGATGCCCCATGCCACGTAGGCGCTGGCGCCGCGGCGGCGAGCGTCGATGAACACATAGACGACCGACAGCACATACAGGGCGATGATAAAGCCAACGAAGGCATAGACGACGCCCATAAGCTGCGGCGACATGAGCTCAGAGATGTACTTGGACATTACGGGTACCTTTCGGAATATTAACAGTCCGGTCAAGTTTACCACGGGGTTTGTTTATATGGGACCACGGCTAGGGGCGGGGCTGGTGCGGACACAAACATCTCAATCTGTAACAGGTGGAGGCGAAATCCGGGTCTAGATGTTACAGATTGAGACACAGGGGTCCCTCCCCGACTTCAATCTCGATCTGTAACATCTTGGGCCCAAAAACCCCTCTTACTGTTACAGATCGAGACATTCAAAAACCGCCGGAAGGCTTGTCTTGATCTGTAACATCTAGAACCAAAATCCTCGTCTAACTGTTACAGAACGAGACATACGAATAACCCGACGGGCTAACGTCTTGATCTGTAACACGTAGGACCGCAATTCCCCTCCTACTGTTACAGATCGAGACGAACGTGCGCCTGTGGTCTCAACATCTCAATCTGTAACATGTAACGGCGACGACCGCGAGGTTGGGTGGGAAGATCTCGTGGTCTAACGTGGCCGGCATCCGTGCTGGGCGGTCCTCGTCTGCCGTTGGCGGGTGTTGCGGGGCTGTTCGCCGCATTGCCGCCGCGCTGTGGATGTATAGACCGTAGGATAGTCTTATTGACAGCCTGTCAACTCGTCTGGGAGGCACTGTGAGCGAAACGTTTGATATCGCGATTGTCGGCGCGGGCATCACCGGATGCGCCATCGCGCGGCAGCTCGCGCGGTTTGACCTGTCCATATGCGTGGTCGAGGCAGCCAACGATATCGCGCTGGGAGCATCGAAAGCCAACGGCGGCCTGGTGCACGCCGGCTACGATCCGACACCGGGCACGGTTAAGGCGCAGGTCAACGCCCGTGGCTGCGAGTTGTACGGTGCGTGGGCGCAGGAGCTGGGCTTTCTGTTCTGCCGCACCGGGTCGATGGTGCTGGGTTTTAACGACGAGGACCGCGCGCGCCTGGAGCAGCTACGGTGCAACGGCCATGCCAACGGCGTGCCCGAGCTGTCGATCATCGGACCCGAGCGCATCCACGAGCTGGAGCCGCGCGCCAGTGCCGATGCAACGTGCGCGTTGTGGTGCCCATCGACTGGGTTTGTCGACCCGTTTGAGGTTGCCATCGCCGCGCTGGAGAACGCCGTGGCCAACGGGGTGACGTTTATGCGCTCCGCACCGGTGGAGGCGATTGAAATCGCGGGCTCGGGCGACGACGTGCGCTTTACGTTGGCGACGCCCGCCGGAGACGTGCGCTGCCGCTACATGATCAACGCCGCGGGCAACGGCGCCGCGGACATCTCGCATATGGCGGGCGCCGAGGAGTTCCGGATGGTCTGGCGCCAGGGCAACATCGTGGTGCTGGACAAAGAACCGCGCTCGCTGATGCCACTCTACCCCGTTCCCACGCCGGTGTCCAAGGGCGTTATCGTCACGGGTACCGTACACGGCAACACCGTGATTACCGCGACCGCCGCCGTGCGCGAGCCGGGCGATACACAGACCTACGCGACCGATGTCAACGCGCTGCTAAGCGGCGCGCGCAAGCTGGTGCCCGATCTGGACACGCGCCGCGTGGTGCGCGCGTTCGCCGGGGGGCGCCCGGTCATTCAGGGTACAAACGACTTTTCTATTGGGCAGTCGGCCGTGGTGCCGGGGCTATTCCAGGCGGCGGGCATCCAGTCGCCGGGCGTGGCGAGCGCACCGGCCATTGCCGAGCGCATGGAGCAGGTACTGCGCAATTCCGGCGTAGCCCTGCGCGAACGTGCCGATTGGAACCCGATCCGCCGCGCGCAGGACGACTTTGACCGCGCACCGCTGGCGCGCAAGAAGGAGCTGATCGAGTCCGATCCCGCGTGGGGACAGATTGTTTGCCGCTGCGAGACGGTGCCCGAGGCCGAGATTGTGGCCGCGATTCGACGCCAACCGGGCGCGGTTTCGGTCGAGGGCGTCAAGCGCCGCTGTCGTGCCGGCATGGGTCGGTGCCAGAGCGGCTTTTGCCAGAGCCGTGTGGTGACGATTCTTGCCCGCGAGCTGGGCTGCGACCCCAGCGAGGTATTACTGGAGGACGCCGGCTCCTGGCTGGTCGAGGGGCCTTTGAAGGGGGTGCGCTAGGATGGCGGAATTCAAATCGAACGCGATTGATTGCGGCGTCGTGGAAGCCGTACAAACGCGAGCCTTCGACGTGGTCGTTATCGGCGGCGGACCTGCCGGCATGGCTGCCGCGCTGGCCGCGCATAAGGCCGGAGCGCGCGTGGCCATCGTGGAGCGCGAGCAGCACCTGGGTGGAATCCTCCGCCAGTGCATCCACCCCGGCTTTGGCCTGTCGCACTTTAAACAGGAGCTCACCGGTCCCGAGTACGCGCAGCGCTTTATCGACAAGGTGCACGCAACCGACATTGCGCTGTTCCTAAACAGCATGGTGCTTGGGATTGATTCAGGCGAGCCTGCGGAAGACACCGCGGTCCATACCGTCACGCTCATGAGCCCCGCCGGCATGCTGCAGCTCACCGGACGGGCGGTCGTCCTTGCCATGGGGTGCCGCGAGCGCACCCGCAGCGAGATCAAGATCCCCGGCAGCCGTCCCGCCGGTGTGTTTACGGCAGGCCTGGCGCAGCGATACATCAATATCGAGAACCTCAAACCCGGCTCGCGCGCCGTCATTTTGGGTTCGGGCGATATCGGGCTGATCATGGCACGTCGCTGCACGCTCGAGGGGATTTCGGTCGAGGGCGTGTACGAGCTCATGCCGTACGCCAACGGTCTGCGCCGCAACGTCAAGAACTGCCTGGACGACTTTGGCGTTCCGCTACATCTGTCCACCACGGTAACGCGCGTGGTCGGGCATGACCGCCTGGAAGCCGTGGAGGTGAGCCAAGTCGACGAACGCCTAGCGCCCATTCCGGGGACCGAGCGCATTATTCCGTGCGACACGCTGCTGCTTTCGGTGGGCTTGATTCCCGAGAACGAGCTTTCGGCTGCCGCGGGCGTAGAGCTTGACCCGCGCACGCGCGGCGCCGTGGTGGACCAGAGTCTGCAGACGGGCGTACCAGGCATCTTTGCCTGCGGCAACGTGCTGCACGTGCACGACCTGGCCGACAACGTAACGTGTGAGTCCGAGAGAGCTGGCGCAGCTGCGGCGGCGTACGCGCTGGGAACCGGCGCGGGCGCCGTTCCGGACTGCGAGCTCACCGTCTCCCCTGCCGGCATTGCGGGATACGCACTGCCGGGACGCATTACGGCTGTGGCGCTCACCAAACTCAACTTCCGTGTGCGCCGACCAGTCGATGCCGCCCGCGTGCGCATTCTTGCTGGCGGCGTGGAGCTGTTTGCAGGCAAGGTCCGCCCGTTTAAACCGAGTGTAATGGAAAGCTTCCCACTGCCGGCAAAGGTCATCAAGCAGGCGCTCGACCTGGGTGCCAGCAAGATTGTCTTGTCCGTCGATCCCATTGAGGAGGCATAGCTCATGAGCACGAATGCGACCGAAACGTTGCAGTTCAACTGTACGACCTGCCCATCCGAATGCCTTCTGACCGTAGAGGTGGAGCGCGACGCCAATGGCGCCGTGGTGGAAGTGCGCTCCGTAACCGGTAACAACTGCCCGCGCGGCGATACGTTCGCACATCAGGAGCTCACCTGCCCCATGCGCGTGCTCACGACGACCGTGGCCGTCTCCGGCGGCGACGAAGCCCTGCTCCCCGTGCGCACGGCCGAAGCCATCCCGCTAGAACTCCACGCCCAAGCCATGGCCCTCATCCGAGGCCTAGTCGTCAACGCCCCCATCCGCATGGGCGACGTCGTGCTGAAGGACCTCCTCAACACCAATATCAACCTAATCGCCAGCATGGACATCGAGTAGCTAAATTGGGACGGGGCTCTTTTAGCTGCTTTTGCAAGGAGTGTCCCCCGGTGCCGTCATAAAAGGAACGTCCCTATGTGCCGGGCTTGGGATACCATGGTGGCAGCCTAGCGAAAGGACGATGTATGGCACATATCGAAGACCAGCGTGTGGTGCGCGTGCTCGATGCGCTCGAGGCTCAGCACCCCGGCGCGCAGCTGCTCGTAAACGACCCGTGGTCGATTTATTACCTGACCGGCTTTTATGCCGATATGTTCGAGCGTTTTTGCGGCGTGCTGCTCGCGCGCGATGACGAGCCCGTGATCTTGGTCAATGCCCTGCATCAGCTGCCCGAGTACGACAATGCCCGCGTCGCCTACCACACCGATACCGATGTCGTGACTGACGCCATCGCGAGTGAGATCGACCCAGCCAAGCCGCTTGGCATCGACACTGTCATGCGTTCCGGCTTTTTGATGCCGCTCATGGAGCGCCACGCCGCGAGCGAGTTTTTCCTGGGCGACTTTGCCGTCACCGCCGCGCGCACCTACAAAGACGCCGCCGAGCAGGAGCTCATGCGCGTGTCCTCGGCAGTCAACGACGCCGTGATGGCCGACGCGATCAAACTCGTCCACGAGGGCGTGACGGAGCGCGAAATCGCCGACCAAATGCTCGGCCTGTATCGCAAGCACGGCTGCGAGGGCTTTAGCTTTCCGCCCATCGTGAGCTTTGGCGCCAACGCCGGCGACCCGCATCACGAACCCGACGACACCGTGCTCAAGCGCGGCGACGTGGTGCTGTTCGACATTGGCGGACGCCGCTGCAACTATTGCTCGGACATGGCGCGCACGTTCTTTTGGGGCGAGCCGGACGAGGAGACGGCACGCATCTACGACATCGTGCGCCGCGCCAACGAGGCCGCCGAAGCGCTCATCGCACCGGGCGTGCGCATGTGCGACCTGGACCGCGCCGCACGCGATGTGATCGAGGACGCAGGCTATGGGCAGTACTTTACGCACCGCTTGGGACACTCGATCGGCCTGCAGGACCACGAGCCGGGCGACGTCTCGCTGGTCAACGAGCAAGTCGTAGAGCCAGGCATGACGTTCTCCATCGAACCGGGCATCTACCTCCCCGGCCGCACCGGCGTCCGCATCGAGGACTTGGCCCTGGTGACCGAGTCCGGCGTCGAGATCCTCAATGCCTACCCCCACGATCCGGTCCGCCTAGACTAGGCAATGCGGCAAAGGGGCTGTCCCTTTGCCGCATCACATGAATGCCGCCACAAAAACGGCCTATCTACTACGTTTAGCCCGCATGGGTCGACCATACCCGTGTTTTCGCAAAACTGGTAAGCCATCTACCTGCGGTTTTCATTTCGCAATTCTCGGTGTGGTCGGGGGTAGTCGGTAAAACGTAGTAGATAGGCCCATTTCGTGGCAAGCGAGTCAACTCGGGGCACAGGGCAGCCAAAAAGCCCCGTCCCAAATTGACTGCTTTTGAGTTGCGGTGATATACGGACTGTTTGAGGCTTCTTGCTTGTAAAACAGTCCGTTTTCACCGCAACTGATGTGGGGATGGGTTAACGGAGCAGGCCTGCTACTTCGCCGGCCAGGGTGATGGTGCCGGCGGCAACGAAAGCCTCGCCCGCGGCATCGAGGGCCGCGAGGGCCTCGGGCACGCTGGGATACACACCCGCGAGCTTGTCGGCGTCCACTAGGGCGGCGAGCTCCTCTGCCGGCAGAGCGCGGTCGGAATCGGTCTGGGTCACGACCACGCGCGGGAAGGCCGGGATCAGTACATCGACGATGCCGGCCACGTCCTTATCGGCCAGCGCGGCGCACAGCAACGTGGGGCGGTTCTCCACGCACGGATCGATCTCGTCCAGCGCGCTCACAAAGTTCTCGCAGCTCTGAGGGTTATGACAGGCGTCAATCAGCTTGAGCGGATCGGTTCCCAGCACATCAAAGCGACCCGGCGTGGGACAGCCCATAAACGACGCATCGAGCTTGTCATGATCGAGCTCGCGACCCAGATACCCCTCGCACAGCATAATCGCGCACGCGGCATTCTGCGGCTGATACGCCGGCTTGACCATGCTCGACGTATAGATCGCACGCGGCGTGGCGCAGCTAAACTCAACCGTGTCGCCCACATGTGCCGGCACCGTGGTCGTGGCATGGTTCACCACCAGCGGTACTATGCCGCACTCGCGACAACGTGCATCCATCACGCGCTGAACGCTCGCCTCGTGCGTGCCCTCGCCCAGCACAACCAGGCGTCCGGGCTTAATGACCGCAGCCTTCTCCCCCGCAATGGCCTCGAGCGTATCGCCCAAAATGCGTGTGTGGTCGAGCCCAAGGCCCGTAATGGCAACGGCGACGGGATCGGTCGCGCTCGTGGCGTCCCAACGACCGCCCATGCCAACCTCGAGCACGGCAACATCCACCGCGGCCTCGGCAAACACCACAAGCGCAGCGGCCGTCAGCAGGTCAAACGGCGTGATGGTATAGGCACGCTCCCCCGCCGCCACACGACGGGCATTCACGCGATGTCCCGCCTCAACAGCGGCGGAAACGCCACGGGCAAAGGCCTCATCGCTCACGACGCGCCCATCGACCTCCATGCGCTCGGGATAGCGCACCAGCTGCGGCGACGTATACAGCGCGGTCTTTAACCCCTCACCACGCAAGATAGCAGCCGAAAAACGCGTGGTCGAAGTCTTGCCATTAGTACCGGCAACCTGAATGCAATCGAAATACTCGTCCGGACGTCCCAGCTCATCAAGCATATCGACAACGGTCTCAAGCAGAGGCCCAGCATCCCCAGAAATCCGCCCCGTGTCGGCAGCAAGCCCCACAGCCTCATCAAACGAAAGCAAATCAAACTCAAAAGGAACGGTATACAAGCCAGAACGCTTAGGCATTTTTAGAACCGCCATTCATAGATAAATAAAACAGTATAGGTTGAGGATAGTCAGCGAAAACGCCTCTGATGAGCCAAGGTGCCGTGAAACAAGGGCGCATAGGGCTTATGCCCATGCGCCCGAAGTTGAACGGCAGATTGGCCATCAGAGGCGTTTGCAGCGTCGAGTCAGCCGCCGTTCGTTAGAACGGCGGAATAGGTGTCCGCAGTAGCGAGCAATGCCCCAAACCGCGTCCCCCAGTAACGCCTACGAGAAGTCAGCAACCTGCGAGGTCAGCGCCGCAAGGATCTCCTTGAGCTCAGCTGCACGGTCCCTCTTCTTCTGGACCACCGCGGGCGCGGCCTTGGCCACAAAACCCTCGTTGGCGAGCGTCTTCTCGCAGCCGGTGAGCTCCTTCTGGGCCGCGGCAATCTCCTTCTCCAGGCGTGCCTTCTCGGCCGAAAGGTCAACCTTGCCCTCGAGCACCACAAAGACCTCGACGCCGCTGTCGACCACGGCGATGCTCGCGGCCGGCTTCTTGACGTCGGTACCCATGACCAGCGAGGCGGTGTTGGCCAGCGGCTCGATGGTCGAGCGCAGGCTCTCGAGCTTCTCGATGTCCTCGGCACCGGCGCGCACGACCACGTCGAGCTCAGCCTTGGGGCTCAAGCGATAACGCGAACGCGTGGCGCGGGCGGCAGACACGACGGTACGGCACAGCTCAAATGCGCGCTCGGCGTCCTCGTCAACATACTTGGCGTAGTCGGCGGGCTCGGGCCACTTGGCGATCATGAGCGCCTCGGCGCGGTCAACGTTGCCCTCGGCGTCCAGATCGAGCACGCTCGCCGGCATGTTGTCCCAGATCTCCTCGGTGACAAACGGCATAAGCGGGTGCATCAGGCGAATGGAGGTGTCGAGCACAAAGATCAGGTTGCGCTGCGCCTGCAGACGGCCCTCGCCCTTCAGACGGGCCTTGGTGACCTCGACGTACCAGTCGCAGACCTCGTTCCAGAAGAACTGCTGCACGCCGCGGGCCATATCGCCAAAGGTGTAGTTCTCAATACCCTCGGTGACCATCTTGACGGCCTTGGCCAAGCGGCTGAACATCCAGGCGTCGGCCGGCGTCTCCACGACGGGCTCGCCGGGCGTGTAGCCCTCCATGTTCATAAGCAGGAAGCGGCTGGCGTTCCAGATCTTGGTCACAAACGACTTGGCCTGCTCGGTGCGCGGGCTGTCGATGAGCTTCTTGGTCTTCTTGTCGATGTTCGCGTCGAACTTGACGTCCTGGTTGTTGGTGCACAGCGTAAGCAGGTTGAAGCGCATGGCGTCGGCGCCGTACATGTCAATGAGGTCCATGGGGTCTACGCCGTTGCCCTTGGACTTGGACATGCGGCTGCCGTCCTTGGCCAGAATCGTCGGGTAGATGACGACGTCCTTAAACGGCACCTCATCAAGGAAGTACAGCGAGCTCATGACCATGCGGGCGACCCACAACGCGATGATGTCACGCGCGGTGACGAGCGCCGTCGTGGGGTGATGGCCCTCGAGCAGCTCCGGCTTTTGCGGCCAGCCCTGCGTGGCGAAGGTCCACAGCTGCGAGCTGAACCAGGTGTCCAGCACGTTCTCGTCCTGATGCACGTGATGGCCGCCGCACTTGGGGCACACGTCGGTGTCCTCGGTGAGGGCGTCCTCCCAGCCGCAGTCCTCGCAGTAGAACACGGGGATGCGGTGGCCCCACCACAGCTGGCGGCTGATGCACCAGTCCTTGAGGTTCTCCATCCAGGTGGTGTAGGTCTGCGTCCAACGCGCGGGGTGGAAGGTGACCTTGCCAGAGTTGACGGCGTCGAGCGCCGGCCCCTTGAGCTTGTCGACGGCGACGAACCACTGCTCGGACAGCCACGGCTCCAGGGCGGAGTCGCAACGGTAGCAGTGCATGACGGAGTGGTCGAGCTCTTCGACGTGGTCGAGCAGGCCGTGCTCGTCGAACCACTTGATGACGGCCTCGCGGCACTCGTCGCGGTTCATGCCGGTGAACTCGCCGTAGCCCTCGACGACCACCGCGTGCTCGTCGAAGATGTTGATCTGCGGCAGGTCGTGGGCCTGACCCATGGCGTAGTCGTTGGGGTCGTGGGCCGGGGTGACCTTGACGAAGCCGGAGCCAAAGTTGGCGTCGACATGCCAATCCTCAAAGATGGGGATCTCGCGGTCGACGATGGGGAGCTTGACGGTCTTACCCACAAAGGCGGCCTTCTCGGGGTCCTTCGGGGAGACGGCGACGCCCGTGTCGCCGAGCATGGTCTCGGGGCGCGTGGTGGCGACGACGATGTAGTCCTGGCCGTTGACCGGCTCGGTCAGCGGGTAGCGCAGGTGCCACAGGTGGCCCTTCTCGTCCTTATACTCGACCTCGTCGTCCGAGATGGCGGTGGTGCAGTTGGGGCACCAGTTGACGATGCGCTTACCACGATAGATCAGGCCGTCGTGGTACCAGTCGCAGAAGACCTTACGCACGGCCTGGGCGTAATCCTCGTCCATGGTGAAGCGCTCGTTGTCAAAGTCGACGGAGCAGCCCATGCGCTTGATTTGCTCGACGATGATGCCGCCGTACTCGTGGGTCCAATCCCAGCAAGCGTCGACAAACTTATCACGGCCAATCTCCAGGCGGCTGATGCCCTCGCTCTTGAGCTTCTTGTCGACCTTGGTCTGCGTGGCGATACCGGCGTGGTCGGTGCCCAGCACCCAGCGCGTGGACTTGCCGCGCATGCGGGCCATACGGACGATGGCGTCCTGGATGGAGTCGTCGGTAGCGTGACCCATGTGGAGCTTGCCGGTCACGTTGGGAGGCGGAATGGTGACGGTGCAGTCGCCCACGCCCTCGCGGCGCTTGTAGTAGCCGCCGTCGAGCCACTTCTGCAGGATCGCCGGCTCGTTGGTCGACGGATCGTAGTTCTTGGGCATCTCTTCCATATATCTCTCCCTGTCCCGCCGGCGTGTCCACCTGCTTGGTTTTCGCTCGGTCAGGTCCTGGCTCGCACGAAGAGCACATTAAGTGCTCTTCGGCTCGTGCGGAATCTACGAAAACCAAGCAGGCGGACGCGCCTTAGGTATCGATTACTTCAGTCTGATATGACTTCGCTGAGGCTTAAACAAACACACAGAATAACACAGGTAGTTGGGTGTTTTGCGTATATATAAAATAGCCTCCGACCGCGGATGGTCGGAGGCTATTTGCAAGCACGTTTTTGGCAGGTTTACCCGTAGATGCGTTGGGGCTGTTCTTCGCCCTTAACCGCCGCTTCGGTCACGATGACCTTGGCGACACCCTCCTCGCTGGGGAGGTCGAACATCGTCTGCTGAAGCACGTCCTCGCAGATGGAACGCAGGCCGCGGGCGCCGGTCTTGCGGGCGAGCGCCATACGGGCGATCTCGTGAAGGGCCGCGGCCTCAAACTCAAGCTCAACGTCCTCGAGCTGGAACATCTTGCGGTACTGACGCACCACGGCGTTCTTGGGCTCGGTCAGAATCGACACCAGGTCGTCCTCGTCGAGCGCCTGCGTCTGGGTGACAACGGGCGTACGGCCCACGAACTCGGGGATCATGCCAAAGGCGTTGAGGTCCTGCGGGAGCACCTGACGCAGCAGGTCGTTCTCGTCGACCGAGGTGGGGCCGGCGATCTCGGAGTTAAAGCCCACGCCCTTGTTGCCCACGCGGTCGGCGATGATCTTGTCCAGACCCACAAAGGCACCGCCGCAGATAAACAGGATGTTAGTCGTGTCGATCTGCAGCAGCTCCTGCTGGGGATGCTTGCGGCCACCGGTAGGCGGAACGCTGGCCACCGTGCCCTCAAGAATCTTAAGCAGCGCCTGCTGCACACCCTCGCCCGAGACATCGCGGGTAATGGAGAGGTTCTCGGCCTTGCGGGCAATCTTGTCAATCTCGTCCACGTAGATAATGCCCACCTGAGCGCGCTCAATGTCGCCATCGGCAGCATTGATGAGCTTGAGCAGGATGTTCTCCACGTCCTCGCCCACGTAACCGGCCTCGGTGAGCGCGGTGGCGTCGGCGATAGCAAACGGCACCTCAAGAATGCGCGCGAGCGTCTGGGCCAGCAGGGTCTTACCGGTACCGGTGGGACCGAGCAGCAGGATGTTGGACTTGGCGAGCTCTACCTCGTCCATATCGTCATCGAACTGCGAGCCCATGTCGTCATCAAAGGCAGACACCGCGGCGCCGCCCTCGATCACGCGGCGATAGTGGTTGTACACGGCCACCGACATGGCGCGCTTGGCGTCTTCCTGACCCATGACATAGGCCGAAAGCTCGTCATAGATCTCGTGCGGCGTCGGCACGTGCGTGATGACCTGGCGGTCGTCCTCGAGCTCAAAGCCCTCGGCCTCGGGGTCCACGGCGGGCTGGGATGCAGCCTGGCCGTGGTCGTTGAGGAAGCCCGGCAGCTTGCCGTTGCGGGCAGCGTCCATAAAGTCCGAAGCCAGCGACTCCTCAAGGATCTCGGAGCAGGCGGCGACGCACTCGTCACAGATAAAGATGTTGGTCGGGCCCTTTACGAGGCGACGGACCTGGCCCTGCTCTTTTCCGCAGAAGGAGCAGCGGATGGGGTTGCCGTTCTCGTCGTAGTTGTCCTGCATGTTACCGGCCATCCTAGGCGTCCTTCGCGGCGAGATCGCGCGAGGTGACGATACGGTCGATCAGGCCGTAGTCGAGGGCCTCGGCAGCGGTCAGGTAGTTGTCGCGCTCGGTGTCGGCCTGGACCTTCTCGATCGGCTGGCCCGAGGCATCGGACAGGATCTGGTTGAGCTCGCGGCGGGTCTTCTTGATCTCCTCGGCCACGATCTCGATCTCGGTCTGCTGACCTTGAGCACCGCCGCTGGGCTGGTGAATCATGACCTTGGAGTGCGGCAGGCAGAAGCGCTTGCCCTTGGCGCCGGCCGAAAGCAGCACGGCAGCCATAGACGCGGCCATACCGACGCAGATGGTGGAGACCTGCGGCTTGATGAAGTTCATGGTGTCAAGAATCGCCAGGCCAGAGTAAACCTCGCCACCGGGCGAATTGATGTAGAGCGAGATATCCTTCTCGGCATCCTGGCTCTCAAGATGCAGCAGCTGGGCAACGACCAGGTTGGCGCTGACGGAGTTGATCTCCTCGCCCAAGAAGATGATGCGGTCGTTGAGCAGGCGCGAATAGATATCGTAGCTGCGCTCGCCGCGCGGCGTCTGCTCGATAACGTATGGCACGAGGGCGGAATCGAACTTAGCGATCATACGCATCTCCATTTCTCTTACGGACCAATAGTGGTTCTAGATAAACGTACGGTGCCCGCATGCTATGCATTGGCTGGCACCGTACGAAGCAACCGGATAACCGGTGTATAACTTTACCCCATCACGGGCACATGCATGCGCTCGCGAGCAAGGTGGCGAGAATTACTCGGCGTCCTTGGCGGTCTCGTCGACCTCGGTCACCTTGGCGTTCTCGACCAGGTGATCGACGGCCTTGGAGCGACGGATGGACTCGCGGACGGCAGGCATGCGGCCATCGGCGATGAACTCAGCCTTGGAAGCCTCGACGTCCTTGACGCCGGCCTTCTCGAACTCGGCGTTGATGTCGTCCTCGGTGACCTCGATCTTGAGCTCACGGGCGAGGGCGTCGAGCGCCAAGGACTCACGGGCAACGTCGTTGGCCTGCTTGTGCAGGTCGCCGATGAACTGCTCCATGGTCAGGCCGGAAGCGGGCAGCCAGGTGTCCAGCGTCATGCCGCGGGCGGCGAGATTGGACAGGAAGTTCTGGCCAAGCTCCTCAAAGACGGACTGCTCGTAGTCGGCATCCATCTCGTCGAGCTGCAGGCGCTCGGCGAGAGCGGAGACGCAACGGTTCTCCTTCTCGGCCGGGAGGCGGGAAGCCTTGTCCTGCTCGATCTCGATCTTGATGGCGTCGCGCATAGCGTCGATGCTGTCGAAGCCAAAGTCGGACTTGACGAGCTCGTCGGTGAGCTCGGGGGTGTTGCGGACCTTGATGCCCTTGACGGTGACCTCGACGGTGTGGGTCTCGGCCTCCTCGCCCTCCTCGCCCTCCTCGGCCTCGTCGGTCCAGGTGACGGACTTGACATCGTCAACGTTGGCGCCGATCAGGGCCTCGTTGAACTCCTTGGGGTTGCTGTCGCTACCGGCGATGAGCATACGGCCCTCGGCGGCAAAGTTGTCGGCGTTCTCGACGGCCTTGAGGTCGACGGTAACGTAGTCCTCGGCCTCGACAGCGCGGCCCTCGACGTCCTCGAAGGTGGCACGGTAGTTGAGGAGCATCTCGACCTGGTTGTTGATCTCGGACTCGGTGACCTCCGCAGGGGGCATCTCGATCTCGACAGCGTCGAAGGAGGAGAGCTCAGCGGCGGGACGCAGGGAGAACTCGACGGTGTAGGTGTAGTCCTCGTGATCCTTGGCGAGGTCAAGCTCCTTGTAGTCACCGTTCTTGGTGGGGACGATGTCCAGCTCGTTGAGGACGGCGGGCTCGTTGGCGGCGATCAGGTCGTTGGTGGCCTGAGCGAGGGTTGCCTCGGCGCCAAGAGCGGAGTCGATGACCGGACGGGGAGCCTTACCGGCACGGAAGCCCGGGAAGCGGTACTTCTTGGCGGTGTCCTTGTAGGCCTTCTTGATCGCGGCGTCGACGTCGGCGGCCGGGATGGTGACCGTAGCGGTGAGCTTGGCGTCCTTGACGTCAGAAGCGGTGATGTTCAACACGTTCCTCCTCATACTGCCCAGCTTATCTTAGGTGCTGGTACCTTTATGCAACAAAGAGTCGCGACGGCCGAAGCCGACGCAGATGCGTTGGTGCGGGCGAAAGGACTCGAACCTTCACGGGAATCCCACCAGAACCTAAATCTGGCGCGTCTACCAATTCCGCCACGCCCGCATGAGCGCACAGATTAGGAATGATAGCAGATACGAGCGGCAAGCGCACGCACACCTTTTACAGGCTCACGACCTCACCACGAGTGCAAAAGGCGGGGCGAGTTGTCCCGTCCCGCCAACTACGACTTGTTCGCTGACCCGCTACTCCCCCAGCAGAGCCTTCTCCGGTGTGATGGGCAGCGAGCGCACCTGGTGGCCGGTGGCGTGTGCCACGGCCGAGGCAACGGCGGCGAGCGGCGTGTTGATGACGACCTCTCCGATCGACTTGGCGCCAAACGGGCCCGTCGGCTCGTAGCTCGGCTCAAAGGCCACGCGAATGCTGCCGATATCCAGGCGCGTGGGCAGCTTGTAGCTCATAAAGTTGCCGGTGCGCAGGCGGCCGCGCTCGTCGTGCTCAACAATCTCGTAGAGCGCGTGACCGATACCTTGGGCAATGCCGCCCTCGGCCTGGACGCGCGCGAGCGCCTCGTTGATCACGGTGCCGCAGTCAACGGCAGCGGCGTAATCCACCACGGTCACCTTGCCGGTGGCCTTGTCGACCTCGACCTCGGCAATACCGGCCATAAACGGCGGAGGCGAAACGGGCAGGCAGGCAGAGGCATGCGAGGTCAGCGCGTCGCCGCCCGCGATGCTCTTGACGCACAAGTTGGCAAAGTCGCGCAACGTGAGATAGCGATTCTGCTCGCGCGCCGCGCGCTCGTCGGACAGGCGTACGTACTGGCCATCGAAGACCACGTCGGCGGCGTCCACATCCCACATCTGAGCGGCCTTGGCGCAAATCTTCTCACGCAGCTCGGTCGCGGCGTTCTTGGCGGCAAGGCCCGTCACGTAGGTACCGGAGCTCGCGTACGAGCCGGCGTCGAACGGCGACACGTCGGTGTCCACGCCGCGCACCACGATCAGCGAGCTCTCCACGCCCAGCTCCTCGGCGGCAATCTGCGCCAGGATCGTGTCGACGCCCATGCCGTTATCGGTGGCGCCGGTGCCGATGGTAATGAAGCCGTCCTCTTCCAGGCGCATGTCGATGCCGGCGATGTCCACGTTGGAAATGCCCGAGCCCTGCATGGTGAGCGCACAGCCCAGGGCGCGCACGCGGTCGCCCAGGTCCACGGCCAGCGGCTTGTCGCGCCAACCGATCATGTCCATCGCACGCAGCAGGCAGCGGTCGAGCGCGCAGGCGTTGAGCTTCTCGTTGTAGTACTGCGGCATGATCTCGCCCTCGCGCACGATGTTCTTAAGGCGCAGGTCGGCAGGGTCCATGTGCAGCATGTCGGCGAGCTCGTTGACGGCGCTCTCCACGGCAAACTGGCCCTGGGTGGCACCGTAGCCGCGATACGCGCCGCCGCGGTTGGTGTTGGTGTAGACGGCGTCCCAGCTAAAGCGGCTCGCCTTCACGTGGTTGTAGATGGGCAGGCTCTTGTGGCCCGAGAGGCCGATCGTCGTGGTAGCGTGCTCGCCGTACGCGCCGGCGTTGGACAGCGTGTGCAGATCGATGGCCGTGATGGTACCGTCGTTCATGGCGCCCAGCTTAACGGTCATCTGCATCTGATGGCGCGAGTTGCCCGCGGTGATGGTCTCCTCACGGGTGTAGCAGCAATAGCTCGGACGGCCGGTCTGCTGGGTGACGAACGCAACGAAGATCTCGCAGCAGCCCGTCTGCTTGGAGCCAAAGCCACCGCCGATGCGCGGCTTAATGACCTGCACCTGCGACTGCGGAATATCGAGCGACTGCGCGACCATGCGGCGAACGTGGAAGGGCACCTGCGTGGAGGTAGTCACCGAAATGCGCCCAAACGCATCGGTCGTCGCGAAGGCGCGGAAGGTTTCCATGGGCGCGGTCTGCGTGGCCTGGCTGGTGTAGGTGCGGGTGAAGACGATGTCGCTCTGGGCGAAGGCCTCGTCAAGGTCGCCAAAGTCGCTCGTGCCGCTGCACACCAGGTTGCGCGGAACGTCGCCGCCCTGCGGGAACATAAAGGTCACGTCGCCCTCGGGGTGGACCACGATGTCGTTATCGAGTGCCTGGGTAAAGTCGAGTAGCGGCTCGAGCACCTCGTAGTCGACCTTGATGAGCTTGAGCGCCTTGTCGGCAGCCTCCTCAGTCTCGGCGGCGACGATCGCCACCTCCTCGTTTTGGTAGCGCACAAGGTTCTCGAGAATCAGGCGGTCGTAGGGCGAAGGCTGTGGATAGCTCTGACCGGCGATGGTAAAGCGGCGCTTGGGCACGTCCTCGTAGGTGTAGACGCCCACCACGCCGGGGACCTTCAGGGCGCGCGACGTATCGATGGAGCGGATCTTGGCACGGGCATAGGGGCTGCGCTTGAGTTTGACGATCAGGGCGCCGGCGGGCACCAGGTCGCCCGTGTAGACGGGACGTCCCTCGAGCAGGGCCTTCGAGTCCTTCTTGGGCTGCTTGTGGGTAATCTGCTTGTAGGAGACACCGTCAGAGCTCGTGTCGTTGACGGGCAGCTCGGGCATCTCGAAGCCCACCTGTACGCCAGACTCGTTGAGGAAGCGAACGATGGCGCGCAGCTGGCTCTCGTAGCCGCTGCAACGGCAGAGGTTGCCGGCGAGCTGGCGCGACAGCTCCTCGCGCGTGGCGACGAGGCTCGGGTCCTCCTTGGCGGCGCGGGCAAGCGCCAGCACGTTCATGATGAGGCCGGGGGCGCAAAAACCGCACTGCTCGGCGCCTTCGGCAGCCATTGCGCGAGCCAGTGCCTCGGACTCGGCCTTGAGACCCTCAAGCGTAGTGATGGTGTGGCCCTCAACACGGGCGGCGGGAACCGAGCAGCTCAGCACCGGGTCGCCGTCGAGCCACACCGTGCACAGGCCGCAGTTGGTGGTCTCGCAGGCGCAGCGCACCGACGCACAGCCCTGCTCGCGCAGCAGCGCAAAGAGCATGGTGTCGGGGGCAATCTGAACCTTGACCTTGCGGCCGTTGAGCGTAAAGGAAAGATCGATGAGTTTGGCAGCCATTAGCGCACCTCGCTAGAATCGACGCCGGGCACGCGGCGGCAGGAATACTCGTCCGTGGCAAACTTAGGGACCTGCACGGTCTCGAGCTCGCGGGCAAGCGCGGCCGAAAGCTCGATGCCGGCGGCGCGGCGCA